>Ga0247771_1000031_pt1 | contig 70601 bp, 18 predicted proteins | sample UWRJL197509C6_FD_179948 | JGI IMG/M metagenome (GOLD analysis project Ga0247771, IMG submission 179948) | Plant litter microbial communities from Arlington Agricultural Research Station in Wisconsin, United States - UWRJ-L197-509C-6 | ecosystem: Environmental > Terrestrial > Plant litter >... | reverse complement strand
CCTCGTCGCCGTCCCCCTCTTCCCTGTCCCCGTTCCCTCATCCCCGTCCCTCATCACCCGCCCCTCAACCCCGTTCCTCGCCCCTTGTCCGCGTTCCCCTTCCCTCATCCCTCTTCCTCCGCCCCCATCCCCTTCCCCCGTCCGCGTCGGCGTTGGTGCCGTCGTCCTGAAAAACCTTTGTCGGCTAGGTGTGGTGGTCACTACGGTGGTTGCAGCCGAACGCTGGGAGGGCATCGCTGGTGATCACTTCTACGATCCTGCGCGCACTGTTGGTCTTGAGGGCTGTCGCGTCTGGGCCTGACAGTCATCCCGGGTGGGATGGGCGGTCTCGGCGGCTTCCCGCTCGGAAGATGGCGCAGCGGATTGCCGCTCGGCCTCGGTTCGGCTGACTGTGCTGAGACGCGGATGGGGCCGTCCTCGCTTGGAGGACGGCCCCATCCGGGCGTTGGTGGTGGTTACTGGGGGCCTTGTTCTGCCAGGAACTTCTCGAACTCGGCGCCCAGCTCGTCCGCGCTGGGGATTTCTTCCTCTTCCAGCAGGAGGCTTTGGTCTTCGCGTTCCGAGCCGGTGAAGGCGTCGTACTGGCGTTCCAGAGCCGCCACGACCTCGGAGACCTCCTCGGACTCCGACACCTGGCGCTGCAGTTCCGCGCCGGCCCTGCGGGCCGTTTCCTTCAGGATGTCGGACGGAAGGGCCAAGCCCGTGGTGCGGGTGATCGTGTCGAGGAGTACCAGGGCCGCCGCCGGGTGGGTGGACTGGGCCAGGTAGTGGGGGACGTGGGCGGCGAAGCCGATCGCGTCGTGGCCGTGTTCGCCCAGGCGGACCTCGAGCATGGCGGCCACGTTTCCGGGGACCTCCACGCGGCTGAAGAACGGCTGGTGGCCGGAGACCAGCTCGCGGCGGGTGGCGTGAGCCGTGACGCCCAGGGGGCGGGTGTGCGGCAGGCGCATGGGGATGCCGTGGAAGCCCACGGTCGTGCCCACCTGCCAGCGGTCCACCAGCTGCTGCACGGCGGCGATGAAGGTTTCCCAGCGGAAGTCCGGTTCCGGGCCGCTCAGGAGCAGGAACGGGAAGCCCGCGGCGTCGAACACGAGGTTCACCACCAGCTCGGGTGCCGGCTGGGGTTCGAAGTGGTCGGTCGCGTAGATCATGCTGGGGCGGCGCGAGCGGTAGTCGATCAGCTGGTCGACGTCGAAGCGCGCGATCACGCGGTGCTCGTAGCTCGACAGGATGTGCTCCACGAGGAGCTTCCCGGCGGCACCGGCGTCCATGAACCCGTCGAAGTGGTGCAGCAGCACGGCTCCGGTCAGGTCCGGTACGTCGGAGTCCACCTCGTACAGGTTCTCCGGATCCAGCACCACCACAAACCTCCCAGCGAGTCACGGACGTTCCGCAAGTGCCAACAACCCCTGATCGGCTTACATTCCCCCTATTCTCACACCCGATCTCCAGACGGGTACCCCTATTTCCCGGCGACCTGGGACTTCGACCCCGGAACGTGCCCAGGATTACGCCGAACGGCCCAGCACGACCATGTCCCGCCACGACCGTGCTGGGCCTCGAAAAGCCCGATCGGCGCTCGGGGTTCGCCCGGTCGCCGCCCGGCTACTCGGCCAGCCAGGTCACCTGCCTGATCTTGTTCATCGCGTCGAGCGCGGCCACCTTGTACGACTCGGCGAGCGTCGGGTAGTTGAAGACGGCGTCCACGAGGTAGTCCACGGTGCCGCCGCAGCCCATCACCGCCTGGCCGATGTGCACCAGCTCGGTCGCTCCCGTGCCGAACACGTGCACGCCCAGCAGCGAGCGGTCCTCGGACGACACCAGCAGCTTCAGCATGCCGTAGGAGTCGCCGATGATCTGGCCGCGCGCCAGCTCGCGGTAGCGCGAGATGCCCACCTCGAACGGGATGGACGCGGCGGTCAGCTCGTCCTCGGTGCGGCCGATGTAGCTGATCTCCGGGATCGTGTAGATGCCGATCGGCTGGTTCGCGCTCATGGCCCGGACCGGCTCGCCGCACGCGTGGTAGGCCGCCAGCCTGCCCTGCTCCATGGACGTGGCCGCCAGCGCCGGGAAGCCGATGACGTCGCCGACCGCGTAGATGTGCGGCGCGCTGGTGCGGAACCACTCGTCGACCGAGATGCGGCCGCGGCTGTCCGCCTCGATGCCCGCCTTCTCCAGGTCGAGGCCCTCGGTCATGCCCTGCCTGCCCGCGGAGTACATGACCGTCTCGGCGGGGATCTTCTTGCCGCTGGCGAGCACGGCGATCGCGCCGCGCGCGTACCGCTCGACCGACGCCACGGTCTCGCCGAAGCGGAAGGTGACGGACAGGTCCCTCAGCTGGTACTTCAGCGCCTCCACGACCTCCAGGTCGCAGAACTCCAGCATCCGGTCGCGCCGCTCCACGACGGTGACCTTCGTGCCCAGCGCGGCGAACATGGAGGCGTACTCGATGCCGATGACACCCGCGCCGACCACGATCATCGACTGCGGGATGTGCTCCAGGTGCTGGATGCCGTCGGAGTCGATGATGGTCTTGTCGTCGAAGTCCACGGTGTCCGGTCGCGACGGACGGGTGCCGGTCGCGATGACGATCTTGTCGGCGGTGACCTTGTGCAGCTGCTCGGTGCCGTCGACGACCTCGATCGTGTGCTCGTCGAGGAACTTGCCGAGTCCGGGCAGCAGCGTCACCCGGTTGCGGGACAGCTGGTTGCGGATCACGTCGATCTCGCGCCCCACCACGTGCTGGGTGCGCGCGGACAGGTCCGCGATCGTGATGTCGTGCTTCACGCGGTAGCTCTGGCCGTACATCTCGCGCTGGTTGAGGCCGGTGAGGTAGAGCACCGCCTCGCGCAGCGTCTTGGACGGGATGGTGCCGGTGTTGATGCACACCCCACCGATCATGTCGCGGCGCTCGACCACCGCGGCCTTCTTGCCGAGTTTCGCGGCGGCGATGGCCGCCTTCTGCCCGCCGGGACCGGACCCGAGCACCAGGACGTCGAAGTCGTACATGGCGGTCAGTGTGCCTCAGCGATCGGCAAAAGTGTCCTGGTCACACCGACTGGTCACCGAACTGGTCCGGCAGTGCAACACGCAGTTCGTGCCTACCGGTCAAACCGAGCTTCCGGTACACCCCGGACAGGTGGAACTCGATCGTGCGGCGGGTGAGGAACAGCTGTTCGGAGATCTGCTTGTTGCTGTACCCCGACCGGGCGAGCCAGGCGATCTTGGCCTCCTGCCGGGTCAGGTCGCGGCCCGCGCGGACGATCTGCGCCAGGTCCTCGCGGGCGCGCAGCAGCTCCAGCCGCGCGGTGGACAGCGAGAGCAGGTCGACCGACTCCCCCAGCATCTCCACGGCCTCGTCGCCGTCGCGGGTGGCGGCGACCGCGTGCAGGGCGATCCCGACGGCGCGGGACGTGCCCCAGCTGCGGGCCTCGATCAGCTCCTGCTCGGCGAGCACCTTCGCCAGCTCCCGGCGGCGGTCGCCGAGCGCGGCCAGCGCGGCGCGCGAGCGCCACGGGATGACGGCCGGGTTGCGGACGCCGCCGTCGACCAGCCGCCGCCCGCAGTCGAGGTAGTCGTCGACGCCGGGACGACGACGGCCCGCGGCCACGTGCAGCGCGCCGCGGGCGGCCAGCAGGTACGGCGCTTCCGGACCGTCCGGGACGTCGCCGTCGAAGCCGTGCTCGCGCAGCAGCGCGGACGCCGCGTCGTACTGCTCCAGCCCGACCTCGGCCGTCACGAGTTCCGCGAGCGCGAGATGCCTGGTGCGCAACGAGAGCGCGCGTTCGTCCAACACGGACCGGGCGAGGTCGCGCGCGACGAGCGGCTGCCCGTTGGCGTGCGCGATCCGGGCGCGCAGCAGGCCGAGCACCGCGCGCTGGCGGGTCCGCTCCTCCACGCGCAGGCAGAGTTCCAGCGCCAGACCGGGTTCGTCGGCGTAGAGCAGGATCGACACCGCGTGCCACAGGTCCGCGTAGGCCTCGCAGGAGCCCGCGCGCTGCACCGCGGGGCCGCGGTCGACGCCCCGGCAGGCCGCGACGTACGCGGAGCGGACCGAGCGGAACCCGCTGTCCACTGTGGACCGGGTCAGCGTGTCTGTCATCGGCCACTCCCCGTGCACGTGCTGATGCTCGTTCACGAGAAACCTTCTCAGCCTGCCTCTGAGAAAATTGTGAGCGCTTGCTCAGGCAACGACTTCCGGCAGCGCGAGCTCGATCGTCGTGCCGCCCAACGGGGAGTCCACCACGCGCGCCGACCCGCGGTGCAGGTCCGCCACCCACCGCACGATGGCCAGCCCGATGCCGGTCCCGGTGCTGCTGCCGGTGACCCACTGGTCGAACACGCGGTCGCGGTCGGCCACGTCGATGCCGGGCCCGCGGTCGGACACCGTGACGGTGCCGCCGGAGACCTTCACCTCGACCCGTACCCGACCGTCCTCCTGGGTCCCGTGCTTCACCGCGTTGTCGACGAGGTTGCGCAGCGCCTGCGACAGCAGCACCGGGTCGCCCTCGACGATCGTGGGGTGCAGGTCCACGTCGACCGTGCGGCCGTCGTCGATCTGCTCGCCGACGACCTCCTCCACGAGCTGGTCCAGCCGCAGCGGCAGCCACTCCATCGCGCGGGTGCCGTTGCGGACGCGCGCACGGGCCAGCAGCCCGGTCACGAGGTGCGCCATCCGGTCGACCAGCCCGACGACCTGGGCGGCCGACGCGCTCGCGCGCACCGGGTCGTTCGCGCCCGCCTCGGCGATCAGCCGCAGCGTGGCCAGCGGCGTGCGCAGCTCGTGGGCGGCCTCGGCCAGGAACCGCTCCTCCTGCTCGAGCGCGCGCACGGCGGGGCGGGTGCCGATGTAGGACAGCATGTGGCCCGCGGCCGCCGCGAGGACGAGCATCGCGAGGCAGCCCCAGAACGTCCACATCACGTACTCGCGGTGCGCGGCCTCGCCGGGCGCGGGGTCACCGGCCACCAGGACGATCGCGGCGACCTGGTTCGTGGTGTTCCACACCGGGGCCGCGGCGAGCCGCAGCCGGGCGCCCGTCGGCGAGACGCCGTCGCCGAGCACGGCGTACTGGAGGTCGCGCACCTGGTCGACGATCTCCAGCTCGTGGCGCTCCTCGGACTTGGCGCTGTCGACCTCGCGGGAGTACTTCGAGATCCACTCGCCGTTCTCGCGGGTCCACACGTGCAGCAGCGACGTGCGGCTGACCAGCGCGTCCACGTCCAGCGGCTCCAGGTGCAGGTTGCCGTCGGCGTCGTAGTAGACGACCCGCGACAGGCCCGCGACCTGGCGGTCCAGCTCGATGTCCAACGCCTGGTCGCGCGACCGCTCGTCGTTCACCAGCGCGATCGTGGCCAGGGTGCCGATGCAGATGGCAGTGGTCGCGGTGAACAGCACCGTCAGCACCCAGCGCACCCGGCGCAACCGCTTCGCCGTGGTGCTCTGCCACGCCGTGGTCACCCGATCTCGTCAATCACGAAACCGACCCCGCGCGACGTGGTGATCAGCGGCGGGGGGCCCAGCTTGCGGCGGAGTTGGACGACGACGGCGTCCACCACGTTCGACATCGGTTCGGCCATGGCGTCCCAGCAGTGCTCGATGAGGTCGGAGCGCGAGACTACCTGCCCCCGGCGGGCGCAGAGCAGTTCGAGCACGGCGAACTCCTTGGCGGTGAGGCTCAGCATCACCCCCGCCCGCGTGACGCGCCGCCTCGCCGCGTCGACCTCGAGGTCCGCGATGCGGACCAGCGACGGCCGCGGCTGCTCGGCCCGGCGGCACAGCGCGCCGACCCGTGCGACCAGCTCCGCCATCGCGAAGGGCTTGCCCAGGTAGTCGTCCGCGCCGTTGTCGAACCCCGCCACGCGCTCCGCGATGCCGTCCATCGCGGTCAGCATCAGCACCGGCACCCGCGACCTGCGCGCCCGCCAGCGGCTGAGCAGGTCGAGCCCGTCGCCGTCGGGCAGACCGCGGTCCAGCAGCACGCAGTCGTAGGTGTTCGCCGTCAGGCTCTCCTCCGCGGAGGCCAGGTCCGTGACCCAGTCCACCGCGAATCCGGCATGGCGAAGTCCGGACACGACCTCATGACCCAGCTCAGCGTCGTCCTCGACCGCCAGTACACGCACGAGGGAGAGAGTAGTGGGCGGAGGAAAACCTGTGGTGGATCCGTAGAGACGAGTCTTCTTCACACCGTGAGACTTCGGGTCCGGGCCGCCGCCCCAGTCGCACACGTCCACGGGAGCGCCCGATGAGCACGAGGTCCACCGTGCCCCCCTTCCGGATCACCGGTCCGCGCGCACCCCGCTGAGGCCTCAGCCCGATCAGGGACGAGGAATTCCCCTGCCACCGGCGCCCGACCGCTCATGACCGGTCGGGCGCCGGTCCCCGGAACGCCGGAACCCCGCTCGGTGTGCCCGAGCGGGGTTCCGCGGCATCCTGGTCGGGGATGCGGGGTGTCGGAGCTGGGGGACTCCCGACGACCTGGTGAGAGGACTAGCGGGTGAACTCCTCGATCATCCGCGTCCACGCCCCCGCGCTCTCCAGCGCCGGGGCGTGACCGGAGTCGAGGGTGGCCCAGCGGGCGCCGGGGATGCCGTCGGCGAGCGCCTTGGTCAGCTCGGGCGCGATCAGCTGGTCCTGGGTGGTGCCGATGACGAGGGTGGGCACGGCCACCGGCGCGAGGTCCGCGGTGATGTCGGTCGAGAGCACGAGGTCCACCTGCTCCAGCAGCCCGGCCGGGGTGGTGAGGGCGACGAGCTCGATGAAGCCCTCGCGCTGGTCCTGGCTCATCCGCGCCAGGTAGGCGCTGCCGAGCATGACCGTCGTGACGTAGCGGGCGAGCGAGGTGCGGTCGCCTCCGGCGAGGGTGCGCCAGCGCCGCACCTTGGCGCGCGTGGCCTCGTCGAGGACGGCGAACCCGGACGTGAGCACGAGGCCCGTGACGCGGTCGGGGTGCCGGACGGCGGCGCGGACGGCGGTGGCGCAGCCCAGCGAGTAGCCGACGACGGTGAACGTCTCCGCGCCCTCGTGCACGGCCGTGGCGACGAGCCGGTCGGCCAGGTCGTCGAGGTCGAGCGGTCCCGTCGAGCGCGGGGTGGCCCCCGAGCCGGGGAGGTCGGCCCCGATGACCTTGAGGGTGCGGGACAGCGGCGCGAGCAGCGGTCCGAAGTTGGCCTGGACCGTGCCGCCCGCGCCGTGCGCGAGGACGACGGCGGGCCCGGTGCCGCGGACGGTGGTGGCGAGCCGAGCCGCGGACGTGTCGACCTGGGTCATCGTCGGTCCCCTTCCGTTGGGTCGAAGCTATCAGTCGAGGCCGCGCACGATGGTGGGTTCGAGGCTTTCGCCTTCGGCCGTCCACCATTCACGCGGCGGAATGCAGAACTTCTCCACGAGTTCCTGGTGTGAAATATTCGCGACGGCCACCTCGGTGGTTGCGTGTTCCATGGCGACTCCTGCTGTGTATCGCGTATACCGTCTTACCGGTCATGCGCTTCAGGTTCAATCACCGTAACGACGGAATGTGACGCAGAACAACCCCTACCACTCCCCTACGGTATATCGCCGACCGATACGGGACTGGGGTTTTCCTTGCTCCGTTCAGCCGAGAGACTCATGGGACGACCGCCGCCGGTCGCACTACTCCTCCCACCTGCGGAAGCACAACCCCTAACACCCCCTGTTCGGGCACCCCTATTCCTACTCCCCAGCACCCCTAGTAGCGGTCGAGAACGCCCAAAACGGTGTTACGTTACGAAGGGTCCGGACCGTTCGCGCAGCACCAGACCGGTATTCCGGAATGGGCGCGCGACTGAAGACATCGCGGACGGAGGCGATGCAGTGAAGCGGTCGCAGAGCGGCGGCGAGAGCCGAATGCCGTCAGGCGGATTGGCGGACCACGAAGGTCGGCGAGAACACCACGGAACTGACGGGCCGGTTCGGCCGGTCGACGTGGTCGAGCAGCAGGCGGACCATTTCCGCCGCCATGTCCTCCACCGGCTGCCGGACGGTGGTCAGCGGCGGGTCGCAGTGCAGCGCGGAGACGCTGTCGTCGAAACCGACGACGGCGACGTCCTCCGGGACGCGCCGCCCGGCCCGGCGCAGCACCGGCAGAGCGCCGTGCGCCATCAGGTCGGAGGCCACGAACAGGCCGTCCAGGTCGGGGTGCTCGGCGAGCAGCCGCCGCGCCGCGCGGGCGCCGGACTCGGAGCTGAAGTCGCCCTCGACGTGGGGCGCGTCGGTCACGCCGTGGTCGGCCATCGCGGTGCGGAAGCCCGCGAGCCGGTCGATGGCGGCCGGGTTGTCGAGCGGGCCGGTGATCGTGGCGACGCGGCGCCTGCCGATCCCGACGAGGTGGTCGACCGCGAGCCGGGCTCCCGCCGCGTGGTCCACGTCGACGTGGCTGACGCGGAGGGAACCCATGGGTCTGCCCGACAGCACGACCGGCAGGCGCATGTTCGCGAGCATCGAGGGCAGCGGGTCGCCGCGGTGCGTGTGGATCAGTATCGCGCCGTCCAGCCTGCCCTGCCGCAGGTCGGCGACCAGGTGCTCGTGGGTCGACGACCCGGCCAGCGTCACGACCAGGTGCACGCCGAGCGGCTGGACGACGCCCATGACGCCCTCCACCACGCGGCCGAAGAACGGGTCGCCGAAGATGCGGACCTCGTCGGGCAGCACCAGCGCCACCGAACCCGCCCTGCGGGTCACCAGCGAGCGCGCCGCCAGGTTGGGCCGGTAGCCGGTCGCGTCGATCGCCTGCTGCACGGTCTGGCGCAGGTCGTCGTCCACCGTCGGGACCCGGTTGACCACCCGCGAAACGGTGGCCCGCGAAACACCCGCCACTCGGGCGACTTCTTCGAGGGTCACGGCTTTAGTCGGTGGAGCAACGAGTTCGCCCGGCATGGAGCCATTTATACCTTGCCTGCCAGGGGTGACCGCGGGATTTCCACCAGATGGACCGGCGGGTAGTCGGCAAACGGGTCGTCACCAGCGGCGCGAGCCGCTCGACCGCTTATCAATGTGTTCTCGCGGTAAACACCGTGCAAAACCCGCCAGCCTGGGCATGAAATAGCCCACCACAGTAGGAGGACGACCTTGTTCGCGAAGTGGGGTTCACTTGCGTACCACCGCCGTTGGGTGGTGATGATCGCCACCTTGGTGCTGACCGTGATGGGCGGAATGTGGGGACTCGGGGTTTTCGACCGGCTCAGTGAGGGTGGCTTCGGCGACCCCACGAGCGAGGCCGTCCGGGCCAACAAGCTCGTCGAGGACACCTTCGGCCGCCAGGGCGGCGACATCGTGGTGATGTACACCGCGCCGTCCGGCACCACGATCGACACGCCGGAGGTGAAGGCCAAGGTCGAGAAGTCGCTGGCGGGCCTGCCGACGGACGCGGTCAAGACCGTCGTGTCCTACTGGACCATCCCCCAGCCCAACCCGTTCGGCACCGCCGACAAGTCGAAGGCGCTGGTGGCGATCACGCTCCAGGCCTCCGACTCCAACACCCAGCTCAAGGACTTCGCCCGGATCTCCGACCAGCTCGTGGTCGACGGGGTCCAGACGCAGTTCGCGGGCCAGATCCCGATCCAGAAGACGATCAGCGAGATGTCCGGCGCCGACCTGGTGCGCGCCGAGACCGTGTCGATGCCGATCGTGCTGATCCTGCTCGTGGTCATCTTCGGCGGCGTGGTCGCCGCCTCGCTGCCGGTGCTCGTGGGCGGCCTGGCCATCATGGGGTCGCTGGCGCTGCTGCACGCGATCTCGCTGGGCACGGAGGTGAACTCGTTCGCCATCAACGTGGCCAGCCTGCTGGGCCTGGGCATGGCGATCGACTACGGGTTGTTCATCGTGGGCCGGTTCCGGGAGGAACTGGCCGCCGGGCGGACACCCGAGCAAGCCGTGGCGCGGACCGTCGGCTCCGCGGGCCGGACCGTCGTGTTCTCCGCGACGCTGCTGATCGTGGCGCTGTCGGGCCTGCTGCTGTTCCCGCAGAGCTTCCTCAAGTCGCTGGGCTACGGCGGCATGTCCGCGGTGTTCGTCGCGGCCGTCGTGTCGCTGACGCTGCTGCCCGCCCTGCTGGGCATCCTCGGGCCGCGCGTCGACAAGCTGGCGATGCCGTGGCGCAAGCGGATGGCGAAGTCCGAGTCGGGCTCCGGCTGGGGCACGCTCGGCCGCAAGGTGATGAAGAAGCCCGCGCTGTTCGCGATCCCGATCGTGGCCGTGCTGCTGGCGCTGGGCGCCCCGTTCCTCGGGGTGAAGTTCGGCGAGGTCACCGAGAAGGTGCTGCCGGAGGGCAACGCCGCGCGCGTCGCCGTGGAGACGTTGAACAAGGACTTCCCCGAGGTCGCGAAGACCGGCCTGGACATCGTGGTGAAGGGCAACACCAGCCAGGAGGCCGTGCAGCGGTTCGCCGAGCGCGTCGGCGACGTGCCCGGCGTCGGCACGGCCGCGCTCGCGCAGGAGCCGAAGGACAACGTGTGGCTGCTGTCGGCCACGCTCGACGGCGACCCGCTCAGCGACGCGTCCAAGCAGGCGATGCTCGACGTCCGCGAGGTGACGCCGCCGCTGGGCGCGTCCGAGGTGCTGGTCGGCGGGTCCACCGCGGTCAACGTCGACAGCCTGTCCGCCATCGGCTCGAAGCTGCCGTGGATGGCGCTGCTGTTCATCGCCGCCACGTTCATCCTGATGTTCCTGGCGTTCGGCTCGGTCCTGCTGCCGGTGAAGGCGATCGTGATGAGCGCGCTGAGCCTGTCGGCGACGTTCGGCGTGCTGACGTGGATCTTCCACGACGGCCACCTGGCGTCCCTGCTGGGCGTCACGCCGTCGCCGCTGGACTCGGGCATCGTCGTGCTGATGGTGGCGATGATCCTCGGCCTGTCCACGGACTACGAGGTGTTCCTGCTGTCCCGCATGGTCGAGGCCCGCAACAAGGGGGCCTCGAACGAGGACGCCATCGCGACCGGTCTGGCCAAGACCGGCCGGGTCATCACCGCGGCGGCGATCCTGCTGATCCTGGTCACGGGCGCGTTCGCGTTCTCCCAGGTCGCGATGATGCGCTTCGTGGGCGTCGGCATGATCCTCGCGTTGCTGATCGACGCGACGATCGTCCGGATGATCCTCGTGCCCGCCGTGCTCAAGCTGCTGGGCAACGCCGCCTGGTGGGCTCCCGGCCCGCTGCGCCGCATCCAGGAGAAGCTCGCCATCCACGAGGGCGGCGACGTGGAGGACGACGACGTGGACGACACCCCCACCCACCAGCTCCCGGTGCAGCAGCAGCCCGTGGGAGCCGGTAGGCACCTGAGGTAGCCCGCCCGCTTTCCCCAGGGGTCCCGGCCTTTCGAGGCCGGGACCCCTTTTTCGCGCGTTCGATTCGCCCGCCAACGACTGGGACGCGGTTCGGATACTCCAGTCCACACCCCTGTTCGGGACGTGAGCGACCGTCAGGAATGCGCTTTCCAGTTAGGGGTTGCTCCGAATGGACCAACCGGTGCAGACTAATGCCAGGACGAAAGCGGAATACCGGCAGCGGGAGAAAGCAAAGGCTGCCACAACCCTCATCCGCTTTCGTCCGTCAATCCCGATGGAAAACACTCCCCCTGTTTTCGACCGAATGGAGCCGATCATGCGCATCACCACCAACCGTTTCTTCGCGGGGATCATCGCCGCGGCCGCCGTCCTCGGCGCCGGTGCGGGCACCGCGATGGCGAGCACGGCTCCCAGCACCTCCGTGAGCAGCCAGGTCTCGGTGTCCGTCAAGGCGGGCGTCGTGGTCGACGTCGAGGCGCAGGGCGACCTGACCGTGAAGCTGGGCACCGGCACGGTGACCGTGAAGGTCCACGGCGCGACCGTCGTCACCGGCACGCTGAAGGCGGGCGTGAAGGTCGACGTCGTCGGCGTTCAGCTCGATGGCAGCATTCTGGCGAGCCTGGTCGTGGTCAAGTAGCACTCCACAGCCGAAAAGCGCCGGACCGGGATCGCGACCCGTTCCGGCGCTTTTCTTCGTGCCTTGTATTCCATTCCCCGAACGCCACGAAGCCGGCACCCGTTCTCGGGTGCCGGCTTCGTGGGTGAAGCCCCTAGGACAGGGCCAGGGACTCCAGGTGCGGGACGACGGTGTCGACGCTCGGCAGGGCCAGCATCTCCCGGTGTGCCCTGCGGACCTCCTGGGTGATGGCGGGGTCGTCGAGGACCGTGCGGCACGTGTCGTGGACCGACTGGGCGGTGGTCTCCGGGACCACGCGGCCCAGGTTCATCTTCTGCAAGAGGTCCGCGTGGAACGGCTGGTCGCCGAACTGCGGCAGCACGGCCATCGGCGTGCCGCCGAACATGGACTCGCGGATGCTGTTGTAGCCGCCGTGGGTGAGGAACAGGTCGGCGCACTGGAGCAGCAGCGGCTGAGCCATGCGCTCGACCACGAGGACGTTGTCGCCGACCTCGATGCCCTCCATCGACAGGCCGCCGGTGGCCAGCACCGCGTAGCAGTCGAGCGACGACAGGCCACCCGCGATGGCCTGGAGCAGCACCTTCGACGGGTCCTCGTCCTGCGGCGGGCCGAACTGGAAGAACTCCCGCAGTTGCAGCAGCACCGTCCCCATCGCCGCGGCGACCAGCGGCTTGTCGGTGGGCAGGTCGGTGATCTCCCGGCTCAGCACCTCGTCGCGCGCGACGATCGGCGACTGCCGGTACCGGATCGCGTAGGGCACGTCGAACGCGGCGAACCCGTAGCGCTCCGGCACGGAGTCGAACCGCCCGTACCGGTACAGCGCGGCGGGGTCGTGCGCGGCCGGGATGCCGATCTCGGCCCGGCGCTCGTTCAGCAGGTCGACCAGGCGGACCGGGTCGACCATGTCGCCCGCGCCGGACGGCCCGCAGATGTAGCGCAACCCCAGCTGCTCCGCGACGAGGGTCGCGGCGATCTCCGCCGAGTCGCGGACGATCAGCTGGGGGTCGAACTCCACGGCCAAGGCCATGATCGCGTGGTAGGTGGGCGTGATGTGCGGTCCACCGGCCATCACGAGCATCTCGTCGAACGCGGTCAGCTCCGGCGGCGGCGCCACCGGACGCCCGGTCTCGGCGGCCTCGCGGATGCGCTTCTCGGTCCCCTCCTTCACCACCGCCATGATCGAGTCGTGCATCTCGGGCAGCACGGCCGCCACGCGCACGCGCTCGATCTCGTAGATGTGCGCCAGCGAGGGCGGCAGGGCGACCAGGACGTCGTGGCCCGCGTCCGCGATGGCGCGGATCAGCGGGAGCATGTCCCGCGCGTGCCCCTGGGAGCCGGTGATGCTGCTCAGAACTCTCACGGCTGTCGCCTTTCGTCGTCGAGGGTCGACGGTCACCGCATCGGGAACTTGACCTGACCGGAGACGATCGGGTTCACGTAGTTGCTGCTGGAGATCTGCATGCGGCGCATGGCGAGGCCGGTCAGGACCTCGAGGACCGCGCGCCGGGCGTTGAGGGCCGTGGAGTAGCCGGGGTCGATGTGCGGGGCCACCTCGACCACGTCCATGCCGACGACGTTGGTCTCGTGGGCGAGCCTGCGCAGGGCCGGGAACAGCTCACGGGTGGTGAGGCCGCCCGGTTCGGGGGTGCCGGTGCCGGGGGCGTAGGCGGGGTCGAGGACGTCGATGTCGAGCGACAGGTAGACGTTCGGCACGTGCGACACGTCGACGATGAGCTTGTCGATGACGGCGTCGATGCCGACGCGCTCGACCTCGGCCATGAAGTGCGACTTCATACCCTGCCTGCGCATCCAGTTGAACTGCTCGTCGTCGGGGGCCGACGGGCTGCGCAGCCCCATCTGGACGATGTTGGAGCCGGGGAACTTCTCGTCCTCGATGAGCCGGTAGATCGGGGTGGTGTGGCTGACCTTGTTGCCGTGGACCTCGGCGTGGCAGTCCGGGTGCGCGTCGAAGTGCACCACCGCGACGCTGCCCGCGCCGTGGACCTCGTTGAGCGCCGCGGCGCTCGGCCACAGCAGCGTGTGGTCGCCGCCCAGGACGATCGGGACCGCGCCGGTCTCGGCGATCTCCTTGACCATCTCGCGGATCGGCGGCATCGACCGCTCGTTGCTGAAGGTGTCCACCGGGGCGTCGCCGTAGTCGCAGACCTTGAGCAGCTGGAACGGTCGGACCCTGGTGGCCGAGTGGACGAAGTCCTCGTAGTTGTTGAAGAGGTAGCGCTCCTCGGTGCGGATCGCCCTGGGACCGAAGGCCGCGCCGCGGTGACCGACGGACTGGTCCAGCGGCACGCCCATGACGGCCACGTCCACGTTGCCCGCGCGCAGGTCCGCCTGGTCGAGGCAGATCGGCACGTTCATGAACGTGCCGATGCCCGTGTAGGCGGGTTGCGCGTAGTTGCGGCGCAGGTCGATGGGACCCGGCTCACGCGGGGGGTTGATCGTCGAGCGGAACCGGTGCGGCCATTCCTGGTCGATCATGTGCTCTCCCTGCTTGTTCTACTTCTCCGGACGCAGCGCGGTCTTGGGGGTCACGGCCGTCACTCGGAAGTTCTTGGTCGTGCAGTCCAGCCGGTGGAACAGGTTGTCGGCACCGGTGAACCACAGGTCGGTGACGCCCCCGCGACGCAGCGCGGAGACCACGTCCGGCCAGTTGATGGGCTGGTCGAACGTGTCGAGCAGCATCGTGCGCATGGCGTCCGCGTCGGTGACCGTCGTGCCGTTCTGGTCGGCGATCACGGGCAGCCGCGGCGCGGCGATGTCGTAGCGGCTGAAGACCTCGTCCTCGGCCTTGCGGCGCAGGGCCGAGAACGCACGGGCGTGCACGGGCGGGCGCATCGAGTACATCGAGTACCCGCCCGCGTCCCGGATGCGGGACTTGAAGAAGTCCAAAGAGGACTCGCGCACCGAGACGAAGTAGAAGTCGTCGTCCAGGTAGCCGGAGATCTCGTACCACTCGCCGCGGGCCTCCATCTCCGCGAGGATCTCCTTCGTCCGCTCCTCGGAGGTGCGGACGAACGACTGCGTGATGACGTCGGAGTACTCCGTGGCGAAGAACTCCTCCTCGCACCGGGCGAGCTCGGCCGTCATCCGCACGACGTCGCCGAACGGCAGCGACCCGACGAACGCGGTCGCCGCCTTCTGCCCGAAGCTCGGCCCGACGCACAGGTCGGGGTCGAGCCCCATCGCGTCCACCGCCCGGTCCGCCAGCGCGACCGAGTTGATCAGGAACGCGATCTGCGTCGCCTCGGAGTACTCGTGGTCGGTGGCGCGGAAGCGTTGCAGCACCGGGTAACCCAGCGCCTCGTCCGCCTCGGCGAGGCGGCGGCGGGCGTAGCGGTCCAGCACCATGTACCTGCCGACGTCGGCGAAGTTGCACGGTCCCATGCCGGGGAACACGATCGCGGTGAGCCCCTGTTCTGCCGGTGTCTCCTGCGGGGCGCTCTGCGTGTTCTCCATGTCGGTTGGTTCCCCGTTCTTCCTCAGACGCTCGCGCCGTCGGGGACCTCGGCCAGCGCCAGCTGCTCCAGGTGCAGCCGGTCGGGCTTGCCGTTGCGGTTGAGGGGGAAGTTCTCCAGCACGTGCACGCGGTTCGGGCGCTCGTAGACGGGCAGCAGCTCGCCGAGCAGCTCGCGCCAGAAGTGCGGCTCGCGGTCGAGGGCGTCCTCGACGAAGAACACCAGCTGGCACCCGCGGCGCTCGTCCGGCACGGACACGACCTTGGCGGAGCAGCCCTTCTCGGCGACCTTGCGCTCGATGATCTCCGGGTAGAGCGTGTAGCCCATCCGCGTCACGGCGAACTTGCGGCCGAACACCGACAGGTTTCCGTCGGCGTCGAGCTTCCCGAAGTCGCCGGTCTGGAACCACTGCTGCGTGTGCGGCACCAGCGTCCCGTCCTCGGCCAGGTAGCCCTCCATCACGTCGGGCGTGTTGACCAGGACCTCGCCGATCTGGTCGACCGGCACCTCGTGCCCGTCGTCGTCCACGACCTTGATCTCCAGGCCCTCCATGGCCTTGCCGGTCGCGACGGGGTTGTCCGGCGTGGCGAAGGAGACGTTGCCCATCTCCGTGCTGCCGTAGCTGTCCAGCAGGGGGAGGCCGAACTTGTCGACGTACGCCTTGGTCAGCGACGGGTCCAGCGGGGCGGCACCGCTGCAGAACATCCGCACCGTGTCGACGTTCAGCCCGGCCTCGGGCCGCTTCTCCACGATGTTGAGCAGGCTGCGGTACGTGGAGGGGGTCGCGTCCAGGACTGTGACGCCGGTCTGCCCGGCCATGACCAGCGCGCGGTCGATGCGCCGGTAGGGGGCGACGACCAGCGAGCACCGCTCCTGCCACGCGATGAGCACCATGGACAGCCCGTACTGGTGCGAGAACGGCAGCAGGGGCATCAGCACGTCCCCTTGCCGATGCCCCACCTGGGCCGCGTTGCGCCGGAGGTTCTCCAGGAACTTCCCGCCGGACTTCACGATGCCCTTCGGCGTCCCGGTCGACCCGGACGACCACATGATCAGCCCGTCGGGCCGCTCGCACCACTCGCTGAAGTCGAGCCGGTCCCGCAACGGCGTGCGGTTCGCCGCCGCGACGAGCAGCTCGTAGATGAAGACCTTGCTCTCCTCGGCGTCCAACGGCGCGTCCTCGTCGACGAGGCACATCTTCACGCCCGCCTGGTCCGCGATCCGCCGCGTCTGCTCGGCCCGCTCCTGGCTGTCCACCATCACGATCGACGCCCCGACGTGCATCAGCGCAAGAAGCGTCACGACCCATCCCGCCGAGTTGCCCGCTTTCAGCATCACCCGACAGCCGTGACCGATACCGTTCTCACCCAACACGTCGGCCACGCGCAGGGCGTTCTGCTCGAACTCGGGAAAAGTCTGCACCGAGTCGGTCGAGAAGAGTTTCGCGGTCATCAGCGACACTCCTCCTTCCTCTTGCTCACGGGGCCGCGGAGGAGCCACAAGGGCGCACTGCTCGCAGCAAGAAGTAATTCGTGAATGCACTGCCCTGCTGAAGAGTCATCTCTCCACTGATAGACATGTCCAAAGCAAGTCCCAGCAGTTCCAACTGGGACAAGAGTATTATTACGATGTTCCGGTAGGAAACCCCTGACCAGTCCCCTAGGCCCCCCTACCCCTGCCCGCACCGATCAGTGCGACCGGCAGGCGGGATTCGACAGGGTGTCGACCAGCGAAAACCACCCTGACAAGGACGAACGCCCACAGAAGTCTCCTGTGGACCCCGAGGGTGGGGGAAGGACGGAGCGTCTCAGAACCAGAGGGAGGACAGAACCCAGAGGGAGGAAGGGAGGAAGAGGCCAGAGGGAGAAGAGGGAGGGGAGGGATGGCATGGGAGCAACGGCTGCCAGCTGGCAGCACGGGAAGAACAGGGCAGTATGGGGAAAACCGGCAGCTAGCGAGCGCCAACGACGGGATCGGCAGCCGACTGGGGACCCACGGCGAACCAGCAGCCGACTGCTAACCCACGACGGGACCGGCGGACGACTGGCGAACCACCGATGAACTGCCAGGAGCCTGGCGACCACTTACGGGACTGGTGGAAGACCGGCACCACCCACAGGACAGACAGAAGATCGGTGACCATCTACGGGACCGACAAAAGACCGGAGACCACCCACGGAACTGGCAGAAGGTCGGTGACCACCTACAGGACTAGCAGAAGGTCGGTGACCACCTACGGGACTGACAAAAGACTGGTGACCACCTACGGGACTAGCAGGAGCGTGGCGACTACTTACGGGACTGGCGGTCGCCTGTTGACCTGCTACGGAACGCTACGGGCCGCACGCAACCGTGGCCGATTTGACTTGGGGATTTTGGCCTTAAAATTGGGGATCGGGCAGGCTTTCAAGCACTGCCTTTTGGCCCGATCAAGGTCAAAATGAGGGGTCCCCAAGTCAAATCGGCCACACCAACAACGCAAATCGCCCGGCGACCACGCCGGAAGCAGCAGCCACCTGGCGACCACCGCCGGAAGCGACAGCCACCAGCAGAACCACGCTGGAAGCAACAACCACCGGAAAACCAACGCCGGAACCGCAGAAACCCAACCCCCAAGGCAAGACACGCTTCGCAAGGGTCCCCGATCGAGCAGAACCCCCCAATACACAAGGTACAAGGCACCACCGACAAAAACCGGCTCACCCGATCAGGCGACCACCGCACCCCAGGCCGGAGCGACCACCCCAGGCCCGACCACCCCAGGCCGGAGCGACCACCGCACCCAGTCCAGGAGGGCGACTCCCCACCCAGGCCAGGCTCAACCCCCCAACCCAGCCAACCGTTCCGCGATCAAATCCGTCACCTCGTCCTGATGCTCACTCAGGTAGAAGTGCCCTCCGGGATACACCTGCAAGTCAAAAGCCCCACTCGTATGCTCCGCCCAAGCCCGAGCTTCCTCTATCGTCGCCTTGGGATCCGAGTCCCCCACCAGCACCGTCACCGGGCACTCCACCACCGCCCCGTCCTCACACCGATAGGTCTCCACGGCCTTGTAATCGGCCCGGATCACCGGTATCACCAGCCGCAGCAGGTCCTCGTTCCCGAGCAACCGCGAATCCGTCCCGCTCAACAACTGCAACTCCGCGACGATCCCGTCGTCATCTCGCAGGTGCACCTGGTCATCCCGGTACCGCGACGGAGCACGACGCCCCGAAGCAAAAAGAGCCACCGGCGGAACACCGACGCGCTCCAGCCCACGCGCCACTTCGAACGCCAGGGTCGCCCCCATGCTGTGCCCCAGCAACGCCAGGGGCTTGTCCGAGGTCCACGGTTTCAGGGCTTGGACGATCCGGTCCGCCAGTTCGGGAACGGATTCGATGCAGGGTTCCGCTCGGCGGTCCTGCCTGCCGGGGTATTGCACCGCCAGCACTTCCACTCCCGGCCTCAGGGATTCCGAGACCGGGTAGTAAAAACTCGCCGATCCTCCCGCGTGCGGAAGGCATACCAGCCGGACGGTCGCGTCCGGGCTGGGGTGGAACCGTCGGATCCACAGGGCGGTGTCGACCACTACTCGTGCCATGGCGGTTGGTTGTTCCTCTCACGACATCACGACAGTCACCAGGGGCGCACAACCTCCAGGCGCATCCGGAAGGGACGTTCGGATTGGTTTCACCACAATGGTGCGGGACGCCGTCGGCGTCCCGCACCCCCTGTTCACCCCTGTTCGGGTGTGTTCTCCACCAGCCACCCGTGGACCAGGGCCGCGGTCGAGGCCGCGTGTTCCCGCATCATCGAGAAGTGCGTGCCCGGTGCGTCCACAACGGAGTGGTCGTAGTCCCAAGTGGACCGCCAGTCGGCCGCCGGATCCATGCCCGGCAACGGTTCCGATGCCCGGACCAGGAGGGTAGGGGTCGTGATCGGGGTCGGCCGCCAGCCCGCGTAGACCCGGCAGTACGCGCCCATCGCGGTGAGGCGCTGGTCGTCGACCAGCGGGGCCTCGACGTCGCCCACGACCTCGGGGTGCACGCGGGACAGGGCTTCGCGGTCGTGGCGGAAGATGTCCATCAGCACCAGTGCCGCGGCGGGCGTCCCCAGTGCCTCCAGGTGCGCCGCCACGCCGTGCGCCAGCGTCCCGCCGGACGAGTGGCCGACCAGCACGAACGGCTTGCCCTCCGCCTGTTCCAGCACCGCCTGGGCCTGCGCCCGGACGATCGCGTCGATGGACGCGGGCACCAGTTCCCCCTTGAGGAAACCGGGCGTGGACACCACGGACACCGTCCGCTCGTCCCGCAGCGACGCCGCGAAGCGCGCGTACACCTGCGGTCCGGAGTTGGCCAGGATCGGCGGGAAGCAGATCAGGCCGGGACCGGTGTCGCCCTTGGCCAGCCGCGCGGAGTGCAGCGGTTCGGGCAGGTCCTCCGGGCCGGTGAACGACGGCCGGAACTCCGAGACCGCCATCAGCAGCCCCATGAAGTCCTCGCCGCGTCCGGAGGCGGTGGCCTGCCGGTGCAGCAGACCGAGCGTTCCACCGGGAGCGGCGACGGCCGTGTCCGGCACGGCGATCTCGCGCTCCAGCAGTTCGGCGACCAGCGCGGGCGTGGGGTGGTCGAACAGCAGCGTCGGCGGCAGCCGCAGCCCGGTGACCGCGTTGAGCACGTTCCGCAGCTCCACCGAGGTCAGCGAGTCGAAGCCCAGTTCCACGAACTGCTGCGTCGGCTCGACCTTCTTCGCGCCGCCGTAGCCCAGGACGGCGGCGGTGTGCGTCAGGACGGCGTCCAGCAGCGTCCGCGTCCGGTCCTCGGCGGACAGGCCGCGCAGGTCCAGCCGCACGTCCGCCGACGCGGTCCGCCGGGTCGTCACGCGCACCAGTCCGCGCAGCAAAGCGGGCAGGGCGGGTCCGGCGCCGCGCAGTCCGGCCGTGTCCAGCCTCATCGGCACGGCGACCGCGTGCTCGCCGCGGAACGCCCGGTCGAACAGCGACAGCCCCTCGGCCACGCCCAGCGCCGCGACGCCGGAGCGCCGGAGGCGGTCCTGGTCGGCGGTCATGCCGCCCAGGTCGTCCCACAGGCCCCAGGCCAGCGACAGACCGGCCAGTCCGCGCGCCGTCCGCTGCTGCATCAGGGCGTCCAGGTAGGCGTTGGCGGCGGCGTAGTTGCCCTGGCCGGGCGTGCCGAACGTGCCCGCGGCCGACGAGAACACCACGAACGCGTCCAGGTCGCCCGCCAGCTCGTGCAGGGCCGCGACCGCGTCCACCTTGGGCCGCAGGACGGTGTCGACCTGCGCGGCGGTCATCTTGCCGAGGGTCGAGTCGTCCAGCACACCGGCGGTGTGCACGATCGCCTTCACGTCGTGCGCGGCCAGCAGCGCGGCCACCTCGGAGCGGTCGGCGACGTCGCAGGCCGCGAACTCCACCGCCGCACCGAGTGAGGCCAGGTCCGCGGCCAGTTCCAAGGCACCGGGCGCGTCCGCGCCGCGCCTGCTCGCCAGCAGCAGCTCCCGCACCCCGTGCTCGACCACCAGGTGCCGGGCGAACAGCGAGCCGAGCCCACCGGACGCCCCCGTCACCAGGACCTTGCCGGAGCTGAAAGATCGGGAAGCGTCCACATCGGACACCGTGCGCGCCAGTCGGGGCGCGAACACCTCGCCACCGCGGATCGCGATCTCCGGCTCGTCCGCGACCATGACGACGTCGCCGTCGACCACGTCGACGAGCACGAACCGACCGGGGTACTCGGCCTGCGCCGACCGGACCAGGCCGCGCACGGCGGCACCGGCCAGGTCGGTCACGTCGTCACCGGCCCGCACGGCGACCGCGCCGCGGGTCACGAACGCCACCACGGCGTCGGACTCGGCGTGCTCGCGCACGGTGGCCAGCGCGGCGTGCACGGCCTCGGACACCGTGCCGGACACCTCGACCACCACGACGTCACCCCGCGCGGCGGGAGCCGTGACCGGCGTCCACTCGACGTGGAAGAGGGAGTCGGTCGCCTTCGGCGCGAGCGCCACCGGGCGCAGCACCAGCGAGTCGACGGACGCGACCGGCGCGCCGGTGGTGTCGGCGACCAGCAGCGACACCGCGTCAGTGCCCGCGCCGGTCATCCGGACCCGCAACTCCCCCGCGCCGACCGCGTGCAGCCGGACGCCGGTGAAGGAGAACGGGAGCCGCGTGCCGTCGCCCTCGGCGAGGAAGTCGCCGAAGCGGATGGCGTGCAGCGCGGCGTCGAGCAATGCCGGGTGCAGGCCGAACGCGGTGGTGTCGGCGTCCAGCGAGACCTCGGCGTACACCTCGGACCCGCTGCGCCAGGCCGACTTGAGGCCCTGGAACACCGGCCCGTACTCCAGGCCCAGCGCGGCGAAGTCCTCGTACAGCCCGTCCACCTCGACGGCCTCGGCGTCCACCGGCGGCCACACGGCGAGATCGCCCGGAGCAGCGCTCGACGACGTGCCGAGCGCACCGGTCGCGTGCCGCGTCCACGGGCCGTCGGCGGCGGTGCGGGAGAACACGGTCAGCGTGCGCCGCCCGGCCTCCTCCTCGCCGACCATGACCCGCAGCGCCACGCCACCGTGCTCGGGCAGCACCAGCGGGGCTTCCAGGGTGAGTTCTTCGAGCAGGTCGCAGTCGACCTGCGCACCGGCCTGGAGCGCCATCTCGACGAACGCCGTGCCGGGCAGCAGGACCGTGCCGGACACCGCGTGGTCGGCCAGCCACGGGTGGGTGTCGAGCGCCAGCCTGCCGCTGAACACCAGCGCGCCGGACTCCGGCAGCGACACCTCGGCGCCGAGCAGCGGGTGGTTGCCCGCGCCCAGTCCGAGGCCCACGGCGGTGCCGTCGTCGGCGCCGGCGGGCGACTCCAGCCAGTAGCGCTCCCGCTGGAACGCGTACGTCGGCAGGTCCACGGTCTTCGCGCCCGCGAAGAACGCCGTCCAGTCCACCGCCACCCCCCGCGTGTGCAGCGCGGCCAGACCACTGACCAGCGAGCGGACCTCGGACCGGTCCTTGCGCAGCAACGGGGTCACGGGGACCTCGGCCATCGCGGCGAGGACACCGTCCGGGCCCACCTCCACGAACTTGGTGACGCCCTGCTGCTCCAGGGTCTGCACGGCCTCGTGGAAGCGCACGGTGTTGCGGACGTGCGCGACCCAGTACTCCGGGTTCGTCACGTCGCCGAGCAGCTCGATCCGGGGCTGCCGGAAGGTGAGTTCGGCGACGACGGCCCGGAAGTCGTCCAGCATCGGGTCCATCAACGGCGAGTGGAACGCGTGCGACACCGCGAGCCGCTTGGACTTCCGGTCGCCGAACTCCGCGACCACGGAAGCGACAGCGGATTCCTCGCCCGCGAGCACGATCGCCTTCGGGCCGTTGATGGCCGCGACGGAGACGGAGTCCGTGAGGTGAGGAAGAACCTCGTCCTCGGTGGCCTGCAAAGCGACCATCGCGCCACCGGCCGGAAGGGCCTGCATCAGCCGAGCACGGGCGTTGACCAGCGCGGCGGCGTCCTCCAGCGACAGCACACCGGCCACGTGGGCAGCGGCGATCTCGCCGATCGAGTGACCCGCCAGGAAGTCGGGACGGATTCCCCACGACTCCACCAGCCGGTACAGCGCCACTTCCAGCGCGAAGATCGCGGGCTGGGTGAACTCGGTGCGGTCCAGTTCTTCCTGCGTGTCCCGCACGTCCACCAGCGCGGCGACCTCGTCGAACGCCGCCGCGAACACCGGGTAGGCCGCGTGCAGCTCACGGCCCATGCCCGCGCGCTGCGAACCCTGGCCGGTGAACAGGACCGCGAGCTTCCCGGCCACGGCGGTACCGGAGGCGGGCGCGTCCAACGCGGTCAGCAGCTCGTCGCGATCATCGGCGACCACGGCCGCGCGGTGCTCCAGCAGCGTGCGGCTGGTGGCCAGCGAGAACGCCACGTCCAGCGGGTTCACCGAGGGGTTGGCGGTCAGGTGGGCCTTGAGCTTGGCGGCCTGCGCGACCACGGCCGAAGGGGTCTTGCCGGACAGCAGCCACGGCAGCGTCGACCACTCGGCGGGCTCGTCCGCCTCGACGGCGGGCACGTGCTCCAGCACCACGTGCGCGTTGGTGCCGCTGATCCCGAACGACGACACCGCCGACCGGCGGACGCGACCGCTCTCGGGCCACGGGGTCGAGTCGGTGACCAGCTCGACCGCCCCGGACGTCCAGTCGACGTGCGGGGAGGGCGCGTCGACGTGCAGGGTCTTCGGCATCACGCCGTGGCGCATGGCCATGACCATCTTGATCACGCCAGCGACACCGGCCGCGGCCTGCGTGTGGCCGAGGTTGGACTTCACCGCGCCCAGCAGGACGGGCGTGGTGCGGTCCTGGCCGTAGGTCTCCAGCAGCGCCTGCGCCTCGATGGGGTCGCCCAGCTTGGTGCCGGTGCCGTGCGCCTCCACGGCATCGATGTCCGCAGTGGACAGTCCGGAGTTGGCCAGCGCCTGGCGGATGACCCGCTGCTGCGACGGGCCGTTCGGGGCGGTCAGGCCGTTCGACGCGCCGTCCTGGTTCACGGCCGTGCCGCGCAGGATCGCGAGCACCGGGTGGCCGTTGGCGCGGGCGTCGGCCAGGCGCTCGATGACGAGCATGCCCGCGCCCTCGCCCCAGCTCGACCCGTCCGCCGCGGCGGCGAACGGCTTGCAGCGCGAGTCGGGGGCCATCGCGCCCTGCGTGCTGAACTCGACGAACGTGCCGGGCGTCGCCATCACCGTGACTCCGCCGGCCACGGCCAGCGAGCACTCGCCGGAGCGCAGCGCTTGCGCGGCCAGGTGCAGCGCCACCAGCGAGGACGAGCACGCGGTGTCGACCGTGACGGCCGGGCCCTCGAGGCCGAGCGTGTAGGCGATGCGGCCGGACGCGACGCTGCCCGCGGTGCCGGTGCCGAAGTAGCCGCCGACCTCCTCCGGCAACGAGGTCAGGCGCGTGCCGTAGTCGTGGTACATCATCCCGGCGAACACGCCGGTCTGGCTGCCGCGCAACGAGGTCGGGTCGATCCCGGCCCGCTCGAACGCCTCCCACGACGTCTCCAGCAGCAGGCGCTGCTGGGGGTCCATCGCCAGGGCCTCGCGGGGGTTGATGCCGAAGAACGCGGGGTCGAACTCGCTGGCGTCGTAGAGGAACCCGCCCTCGGCCGCGTTGCTGGCCTCGGTCAGGTAGTCGATGTTCCAGCCGCGGTCGGTCGGGAAACCGCCGATCGCGTCGCGGCCGTCCGCCAGGAGGTCCCAGAGACCTTCCGGGCTCGTGACGCCGCCGGGGAAGCGGCAGCTCATGGCGACGATCGCGATCCGGTCGTCGTCGACCGAGGTGGCCGCGCGCACCACCGCGGCGGCGCCGGCGGAGCCGACGATCTTGCCGCGCAGGTGCTCCACCAGCACGTCGGCGGTCGGGTAGTCGAACACCAGCGTGGCGGGCAGCTTCAGGCCGGTCGCGGCGTTGATCCGGTTGCGCAGCTCGACCGCGGTCAGCGAGTCGAAGCCCAGTTCGCGGAACGCCTTCGAGGTGTCGACCGTGTCCGTGGACGCGAACCCGAGCACCGCCGTGACGTGCGTGCGGACCAGGTCCAGCAGGAGCTTGACCTGCTCGGACTCGGGCAGCGCGCCGAGCTTCTGCGCGAGCCCGGACGCGGCGGCCTGGTCGGCGGCGGACGCGGTGCGCCTGCCCGGCGCGCGGGTGAAGCCGCGCAGCAGGGCCGGAACGGACGCGCCCGCGCCGCGCAGGGCGGCGGTGTCCAGGTGCATCGCGACCAGGACCGGCTCGGTCGACGCGAGCGTGGCGTCGAACAGCGCGAGGCCTTCCTCGGAGGTCAGGCCGCCGACGCCGCCGGACACCCGGCCGCGGTCGGCGTCGGCCATCTCGCCGGTCATCTCGCTGGCCTGCTCCCACAGCCCCCACGCCAACGACAGCGCGGGCTTGCCCTGGGCGACGCGGTGGCGGGCGAAGGCGTCGACGAACGCGTTGGCGGCGGCGTAGTTCGCCTGGCCCGCGTTGCCGAACGTGCCCGCGGCCGAGGAGAACAGGATGAAGTTCTCCACGTCCCCGGCCAGCTCGTCCAGGTTGAGCACCGCGTCGACCTTGGGCCGCAGCACGGTGTCCAGCCGGTCGGGCGTGAGCGACGACAGCACGCCGTCGTCCAGCACACCGGCCGTGTGCACGACGGAGGTCACCGGGTGCTCGGCCAGCAGCGCGGCCAGGGCGTCGCGGTCGGCGGCGTCGCACGCGGCGACGGTCACCGCCGCCCCGAGGGCGACCAGCTCGTCGCGCAGGTCGGCCGCGCCGGGGGCGTCCAGGCCACGACGGGAGGTGAGCACGAGGTCGCGGACGCCGTGCTCGACCACCAGGTGGCGGGCCAGCAGCGCGCCCAGCACACCCGTGGCTCCGGTCAGCAGGACCCGGCCGTCGGCGGAGAACGCGGGCTCGTCCACAGTGGACACCGCCGCGCGGGTCAGCCGGGGCACGCGCACGACACCGTCGCGCAGCTGGAGTTCCGGCTCACCGGACTCCACGGCGGCGGTCAGCATCCTCGCCGACGCGGCCGTGGTGTCGGAGTCGACCAGGACGAACCGGTCGGGGTTCTCGGTCCGGGCGGAGCGGATCAGGCCTCGGACAGCCTCGGCCGCGAGGTCGTCACCGCCGGTGAGGACGACAAGACGGGATTCACCGGCAAGGCACTCCTGCGCCTGCGCGAGTGCGGTGTGAACGGCTGCGTGAACGGAGCCTGCGTCAGCCGCTGGGAACGCGTGGGAAACCACATCAACATCGGGCACCTCTTCCAGTGGGGTGTCGAGGGCGTCGAGCGGCAGGACCTGCCAGTCGACGCGGAACAGCGACCGGCCCGTGGCGGGTCCGGCGGTGGCTTGCTGGGAAACGGGGCGCAGCACCAGCTCTTCGACCGACGCGACCGGCTGGCCGGTCTCGTCGGCGACGACGACCGACACCGAGCCGGTGCCGACCGGGGAGATCCGGACCCGCAGCGCGGTCGCGCCCGCGGCGTCCAACCGCGTGCCGGTCCAGGTGAACGGTAGCCACGGCGTGTCCGTGACCTCGATGAACGAGCCGAGGCCGACGGCGTGCAGTGCGGCGTCGAGCAGCGCGGGGTGCAGGCCGAAGCCCACGACCTTCGCGCCCTCGGGCAGGGCGACCTCGGCGAACACCTCGTCGCCGGAGCGCCAGGCGGCGCGCAGGCCGCGGAACGTGGGGCCGTAGCCGAGGCCGATGCCCGCGAGCCCGTCGTACAGGCCGCTGGTGTCGATCGCCTCGGCGCCGGACGGCGGCCACGCGGTGAGGTCGGCCGGGGCCGCTCCCCCGTCAGCGGCCATCGTGCCGGTGGCGTGCCGGGTCCACGGCTCGTCGTCGTCCGCGAACTCGATCCGCGAGTACACGGCCACCGCGCGGAGGCCGGTCTCGTCGGGGGCTTCCAGGACGACCCGCACCACGACGGCGTCGGTGTCGCCCAGGACCAGCGGGGCTTCCAGGGTCAGCTCGTCCACGACGCCGCAACCGACCTGGTCGCCGGCGCGGATCGCGAGCTCCACGAACGCCGTGCCGGGCAGCAGGACCGCGTCGGACACGCGGTGGTCGGCCAGCCACGGGTGCGTGCGCTGGGACAGCCTGCCGGTGAACAGGTAACCGGCGGAGTCGGGCAGTGCGACGGCCGCGCCGAGCAGCGCGTGGTCCATGACGCCGAGACCGGCGGACGTGACGTCGCCGTAGCCGGACCCGGTGGTGTCGAGCCAGAACGGCTGGCGCTGGAACGGGTAGGTGGGCAGTTCGACCGCGCGGGGGTCGTGACCGGCGAACACGGCGTCCCAGTCGAGCGCCAGGCCGCGCACGTGGGCCTGGGCGAGGGACGTGAGCAGCCGGGTCGGGCCGCCTTCGCCGCGGCGCAGCGAGCCGATGACGACGGCCTCGGTGCCGAGGTCGTCGACGATGTCCTGCACGCCCATGGTGAGCACGGGGTGCGGGCTCATCTCCAGGAAGAACCGGTGGCCGCGCTCGACCAGCGCGTGCACGCCCAAAGCGAACTCGGCGGTCTCGCGGAGGTTGGTGTACCAGTAGTCCGCGCCCAGCTCCGTGCCGTCGATCGGCTTGCCGGTGACGGTGGAGTAGAACGGGATCTCCCCCGCCATCGGCTTGACGGGCCCGAGCAGTTCGGCCAGCCGGTCGCGGATGATCTCGACGTGCGCGGAGTGCGACGCGTAGTCGACGGCGATGCGCTTGGCGCGGACGCCGTCGGCGTCGCAGGCGGCGACCAGCTCGTCCAGGGCGTCGTTGTCGCCGGAGACGACCGTGGCGCGCGGGCCGTTGACCGTGGCGACCGAGATCCGGCCGTCCCAGCGGGTCAGCAGCTCGCGGGTCTTCGCGGACGGCAGCGCGACGGACACCATGCCGCCGAGGCCGGACAGCGCGCCGAGCGCCTGGCTGCGCAGCGCGACGACGCGGGCGGCGTCGTCCAGCGACAGCGCGCCCGCCACGCACGCGGCGGCGATCTCGCCCTGCGAGCTGCCGACGACGGCGGCGGGCGTGACGCCGTAGGAGCGCCAGACCTGGGCCAGCGACACCATCACGGCCCACAGCGCGGGCTGGACGACGTCGACCCGGTCGAAGCCGGGAGCGCCGTCCTTCTCCCGTAGGACGTCGATCAGCGACCAGTCCACATAGGACGACAGTGCGGCCTCGCACTCCGCCATGCGGGTGCGGAAGACCTCGTTGTCGTCGAGCAGTTCCAGGGCCATGCCGACCCACTGCGACCCCTGGCCGGGGAAGACGAAGGCGATCTTGCCGCGCACGTCCGCGACACCTTCGACCACGTCCGCGCTGACCTCGCCGTCGGCGAGCGCGTCGAGTGCGAAGTCGGCGCGTTCCCGGCCGATCACGACCGCGCGGTGCGGGAAGCGGGCACGGGTGGTGGCCAGCGAGTAGCCGAGGTCGGCGACGGACATGTCCGGGTTGGCGACCAGGTGGTCGCGGAGCTGGGACGCCTGGGCGCGCAACGCGGTCTCCCCGCGAGCCGACAGCACCCACGGGAGGACGCCGGCCTTCGGGGTCCGCTCCGCGGTCTCGTCGGCGACCGGCGCCTGCTCGATGATCGTGTGGGCGTTGGTGCCGCTGAAGCCGAACGAGGACACGGCCGCGCGGCGGGGTTCGCCGGTCTCGGGCCAGGCGCGCTCCTCGGTCAGCAGCTCGACCGCGCCCGCGGTCCAGTCGATGTGCGGGGACGGCTCGTCGACGTGCAGCGTCTTCGGCATGACCCCGTTGCGGACGGCCATGACCATCTTGATGACACCGGCGACACCTGCGGCGGCCTGCGTGTGGCCGAAGTTGGACTTGATCGAGCCGAGCCGCAGCGGCTCCTGGCGGTCCTGGCCGTAGGTGGCGAGCAGCGCCTGCGCCTCGATCGGGTCACCGAGCTTGGTGCCGGTGCCGTGCGCCTCCACGAGGTCGACCTGGCGGGTGGTGAGACCGGCGTCGGCGAGCGCGGACTGGATCACCCGGCGCTGCGACGGGCCGTTGGGCGCGGTGAGGCCGTTGGACGCGCCGTCCTGGTTGATCGCGGAGCCCTTGATGACCGCGAGGATCGGGTGGCCGAGGCGCTGGGCCTCGGACAGCCGCTCCACGAGCAGCATGCCCGCGCCCTCGCCCCAGCCGGTGCCGTCCGCGGCGGCGGCGAACGCCTTGCAGCGGCCGTCGCCCGCGAGGCCCTTCTGGCGGGAGAACTCGATGAACGTGCCGGGCGTGGCCATGATCGTGACGCCGCCGGCGAGGGCCAGGGTGCACTCGCCGGAGCGCAGCGCCTGGATCGCCCAGTGCAGCGCCACCAACGACGAGGAGCACGCGGTGTCGATCGTGACGGCCGGGCCTTCGAGGCCGAGCGTGTAGGCCACGCGGCCGGACGCGACGCTGCCCGCGGTGCCGGTGCTGAGGTAGCCGCCGATCTCCTCGGGGATCTCGGTCAGCCCGGTCGAGTAGTCGTGGTACATCACCCCGGCGTAGACACCGGTCTTGCTGCCCTTGACCGTGGCGGGGTCGATGCCCGCGCGTTCGAAGGCCTCCCAGGAGGTCTCGAGCAGCAGGCGTTGCTGCGGGTCCATCGCCAGCGCTTCCCGCGGCGAGATGCCGAAGAACGTCGGGTCGAACTCGGCGGCGTCGTAGAGGAACCCGCCCTTGGCCACGTAGCTCTGGTTCGTGGCCTCGGGGTCGTCGCCGAACAGGCCCTCGATGTCCCAGCCGCGGTCGGTCGGCAGCGGCGAGATCGCGTCCTGCTGACCGGTCACCAGGTCCCACAGGTCTTCCGGGCTCTTCACGCCACCGGGGTACCGGCAGCTCATGCCGATGATCGCGATGGGCTCGTGGTCAGCCTCCTCGACCTCCTTCAAGCGCTTCCGGACCGTGCGCAGGTCCGCGGTGGCGCGCTTGAGGTAATCGCGCAGCTTCTCCTCGTTGTCCATCGTCACATCAGCTCCTGGTCGAGCAGGTCGAAGAGTTCGTCGTCGGTGGCCGCGTCCAGATCCGCGTTCTCGGATTCCGGCGCCGCCAGTCCGGCCAGTACCGCTTGCAACCGTTCGGTGATCCGCGCACGCGCGGCCTCGTCCCGGCCCAGTTCGATGAGTTCGGCGGACAGTCGATCGAGGTCACCCAGCGAGAGCGGCGCTCCGGCGGGTGTGTCGGGCACGACCTCCACCCGCAGCTGGTCCACCAGCGCGGCCGGGGTCGGGTAGTCGAACACCAGCGTCGCGGGCAGCTTCAGCCCGGTGGCGGCGTTCAGTCCGTTGCGCAGTTCCACGGCGCTGAGCGAGTCGAAGCCCATCTCCTGGAACGTGCGGTGCTCGTCCACGGCGTCGGGACCGGCCAAGCCGAGCGCGCTCGCCACGTGCGAGCGGACGACGTCGAGCAGCACCTGGTCCCGGTCGCCGTCGGACAGTCCGGCGATCCGCTTGCTCAGCGACTCCTGCGGCGCGGCCTCGGCGGCGGTGGCGCGGCGCACCGGCTTGCGGACGAGTCCGCTGAGCAGGGCGGGCACCCGGTCGCCGAGGGCGGTGGTGTCGAGGTGCATCGGCACGAGCACGACGTCCGGTCCGGCGAGCGCCGTGTCGAACAGCGCCACACCCTCCTCCTCGGACAGTGCTGTGCCGAGCTTGGCGGAGTCGGCGGTCATGCCGCCGGTGTCCTCCCACAGGCCCCAGCCGAGCGACAGCGCGGGCTTGCCCGACGCGTGCCGGTGCCGGGCCAGTGCGTCGAGGAACGCGTTGGCGGCGGCGTAGTTGGCCTGGCCGGGGTTGCCGAACGTGCCCGCGGCGGAGGAGAACAGGACGAACGCGTCCAGGTCGCCGGTCAGCTCGTGCAGGTTCAGCGCGGCGTCCACCTTGGGGCGCAGCACCTTCTCCAGCCGCTCGGGGGTGAGCGAGGTCAGGACGCCGTCGTCCAGCACGCCCGCCGCGTGCACCACGGCCGTGACCTGGTGCTCGGCCAGCAGCGGGGCCAGCGCGGCGCGGTCGGCCACGTCGCAGGCGACGACGTTGACGGCCGCGCCCAAGGCCCGCAGCTCGTCGCGCAGGTCCAGCGCGCCGGGCGCGTCCGGGCCGCGCCTGCTGGTGAGCAGGAGCTTGGTGACGCCGTACTCCGTCACGAGGTGCTTGGCGAACACCGCGCCGAGGGCTCCGGTCGCACCGGTCATCAGGACCGTGCCGCCTTCGCGGAACTCCGGCTTCGGGGCCTCTACCGCGGCCACGCGGGCCAACCGGGGAGCCGTGAGCGCGCCTGCGCGGATGGATACCTGCGGCTCACCGGTGGCGAGCGCCGCGCCGAGCGCGCGGACCGAGTCCTCGTGGTCGTCGAGGTCCACCAGCGCGAAGCGGTCCGGGTTCTCGGCCTGCGCCGAGCGGACCAGGCCTTGCACGGCGGCACTGGCGAAGTCGTCGCCCCTGGTCACGAACACCAGGCGGGCGTCGCGGTCGGTGGCCAGCCACTCCTGCGCGAGGCCGAGGGCCTGCTCGACGGTGGCCCTGGTCGCGTGGGCGAGTCCGTTCGCTCCCAGGTCAGGCACCGACGAGACCAGCAGGGCGTCCACGTCGCCGACCTCGGCGAGCGTGGCGTGGGACGGCAGGTCCAACGCCTGGGCGAGCTTCAGGTCGTCCGAGCCGAGCACCGCGAGCTTCGTGACGGCCGTGGTCGGGGTCGGGATGGCGACCTGGTCGACCCGGAACAGCGAGCGGGTGAAACCGCCGCCGAGCTGGTCGGCCGCGAGGGGCCGCAGCACCAGGGAGGCGACCGAGGCGACCGGTGCGCCGGTCGGGTCGGCGATCTCCAGGGTCACGGCGTCGCCGCCCGCCTTGGCCATCCGGATCCGCAGCGCGGACGCGCCCACGGCGTGCACCCGGACGCCTTCCCAGGCGAACGGGAGGCGGGCCTGGCCGGTGTTCTCGAAGAAGTCGCCGACGCCGACCGCGTGCAGGCACGCGTCCAGCAGGGCCGGGTGGACGGCGTAGTCCGAGGTGTCCTCGTCGACCGCGATCTCCGCGTAGACCTCGCCGTCCGTGCGCCACGCGGCCTGGACGCCCTGGAACGCCGGGCCGTACTCCAGGCCGATGGCGGCGAAGCCGTCGTAGAGCCCGCTGATGTCGACCGGCAGGGCGTCGACCGGGGGCCACACGTCCAGGCCGCCGTCGGCGGGAGCGCCGGTCGTGGCCAGGATCCCGGTGGCGTGCCGGGTCCACGGCTCGTCGTCGAGTCGCGAGTGGACGGTGAACGACCGGCGCTCGTCGACGTCCGGACCGCCCACGACGACCTGCACCTGCACGCCGCCGTGCTCCGGCAGGACCAGCGGGGCGGCCAGGGTCAGCTCCTCCACGACCGGGCAGCCGACCTCCTCGCCCGCGCGGACCGCCATCTCGACGAACGCCGTGCCGGGCAGCAGGACCGTGCCGCCGACCGCGTGGTCGGCCAGCCACGGCAGGCCGTCCCTGGTGAGCCGCGAGGTGAACAGGTGGCCGTCGGAGTCCGGCAGGTCGATGCCGCCGCCGAGCAGCGGGTGGCCGCTCGGGGCGAGGCCCTGGCCGAGCGGGGCCGCGCCCTCGTCGAGCCAGTAGCGCTCGTCGGTGAAGGCGTAGGTCGGCAGGTCGACGCGGCGGGCGTCGGTGCCCGCGAAGAACGCCGTCCAGTCGACCTTCGCGCCACGGGCGTAGGCGGTGCCGAAGGCGTGGAACAGGGTCTTGACCTCGGGGCGGTCCTTGCGGAGCGCCGGGACCAGCACCGCGTTGGTGACGGACTCGGCCCCCATCGCGGAGAGCGTGCCGTCCGGGCCCAGCTCCAGGAACGTCTTGACGCCCTGGGACTCCAGAGTCGTGATGGCCTCGGCGAACCGGACGGCCTCGCGGACGTGGCGGACCCAGTACTCCGGGTCGGTGACCTCGCCCAGCAACGCGATCGTCGGGTCGTTGAAGGTGAGTTCGGAAACGACGGCCCGGAAGTCGTCCAGCATCGGGTCCATCAGCGGCGAGTGGAACGCGTGCGACACGGCCAGGCGCTTGGACTTGCGGTCGGGGAAGCCGTCCACGACCTCCTGCACCGCGTCCTCGTCGCCCGCGACGACGATCGCGTCGGGACCGTTGATGGCCGCGATGGACACCAGGTCTGTGAGGTGGGGCAGCACTTCCTCCTCGGTGGCCTGGAGGGCGACCATCGCGCCGCCGGTCGGCAGGGCCTGCATCAGGCGACCGCGAGCGGAGACGAGCTTGGCGGCGTCTTCGAGCGAGAGGACACCGGCCACGTGGGCGGCGGCGATCTCGCCGATGGAGTGGCCCGCCAGGAAGTCCGGCTGCACGCCCCAGTGCTCGAAGAGCCGGTACAGCGCCACTTCCAGCGCGAACAGCGCGGGCTGGGTGGTGCCGGTCTCGTTGAGCGCCTTGGCGTCGATGCCGAACACGACCTCCTGCACCGGCACGTCCAGCTCGGCGCACACGGCGTCGAACGCGGCGGCGAACACCGGGAACCGGTCGTACAGCTCGCGGCCCATGCCGAGCCGCTGCGACCCCTGGCCGGTGAACAGCACGGCGAGCTTGCCGCCGGTCGAGCCGGTCACGGCGACCTCGCCGTCGATCACGACCGCCCGGTGCTCGAACGCGGCCCGGCTGGTGGCCAGCGAGAACGCCACGTCCAGCGAACGCTCGGGGTGGTCGGCGAGGTGCTCGGTCAGCTTGCCGGTCTGCGCCTGGAGGGCCACCGCGGTCTTCGCGGACACCACCCACGGCAGCGTGATGTCTTCGCCGACCTGCGCCGGAGCCTCAAGTGGCGCCTGCTCGATGATCGTGTGGGCGTTGGTGCCCGAGATGCCGAACGAGGAGACGGCGGCGCGGCGCGGGCGGTCGCCCGACGGCCACGGGGTCGACTCGGTCAGCAGCTCGACCGCGCCCGCGGTCCAGTCGACGTGCGGCGAGGGCTCGCCGACGTGCAGGGTCTTCGGCAGGACGCCGTGGCGCAGGGCCATGACCATCTTGATGATGCCCGCGACACCGGCCGCGGCCTGCGTGTGGCCGAGGTTGGACTTGATGGACCCCAGCAGCAACGGGGTTTCGCGGTCCTGGCCGTAGGTGGCGAGGAGGGCCTGCGCCTCGATCGGGTCGCCCAGCGAGGTGCCGGTGCCGTGCGCCTCCACCGCGTCGATGTCCGAAGTGGACAGACCGGCGTTGGAGAGGGCCTGGCGGATGACCCGCTGCTGGGACGGGCCGTTCGGAGCGGTGAGGCCGTTGGAGGCGCCGTCCTGGTTGATGGCCGAGCCACGCACGACGGCGAGGACCGGGTGGCCGTTGGCGCGGGCGTCGGAGAGGCGTTCCACGAGCAGCATGCCCGCGCCCTCGCCCCAGCCCGTGCCGTCCGCGTCGGCGGAGAACGCCTTGCAGCGGCCGTCGGCGGCGAGGCCGCGCTGGCGGCTGAAGCCGATGAACGTGCCGGGCGTGGCCATCACCGTGACGCCACCGGCCAGTGCCAGCGAGCACTCCCCCGACCGCAGGGCCTGCACCGCGAGGTGCAGGGCCACCAACGACGAGGAGCACGCGGTGTCCACCGTGACGGCCGGGCCCTCCAGGCCGAACGTGTAGGACACGCGGCCGGAGATGACGCTGCCCGAGCTGCCGGTGCCGAGGTAGCCCTCGATGCCGTCCGGCACGGACCGGAGCCGGGAGGCGTAGTCGTGGTACATCACGCCCGCGAACACGCCGGTCCGGCTGCCGCGCAGGGTGGTCGGGTCGATGCCCGCGCGTTCGAACGCCTCCCACGAGGTCTGGAGCAGCAGGCGCTGCTGCGGGTCCATCGCGAGGGCTTCCTTCGGGTTGATGCCGAAGAACGCCGGGTCGAACTCGGCCGCGCCGTAGAGGAACCCGCCTTCGCGGGAGTACGACGTGCCCTGGTGGTCGGGGTCCGGGTGGTACAGGTTCTCGACGTCCCAGCCGCGGTCGGTCGGGAAGCCGCCGACGGCGTCGCGGCCGTCCTCCAGCAGCGTCCACAGGTCCTCGGGGCTGGTGACGCCGCCGGGGAAGCGGCAGCCGATGCCGACGATCGCGATCGGCTCGTCGTCGGTGGCGTTCACGCGGACCGGGCCGGTGACCTCGGCGGCCGTGCCGCCCAGCTCGGCGCGCAGGTGCTCGACCAGCGCGGTCGGGGACGGGTAGTCGAACACCAGCGTCGCGGACAGCCGCAGGCCGGTCGCGGCGGTGAGCCGGTTGCGCAGCTCGACGGCGGTCAGGGAGTCGAAGCCCAGCTCGCGGAACGAGCGGTCGGCGTCGACGTCCTGCGCGCCCTCGTAGCCGAGGACGTCGGCGGCCTGGCCGCGGACCAGGTCGAGCAGTAGGTCGGCCTGCGCGGCGGCGGTCAGCCCGGTCAGCCTGCCCAGCAGACCGGAGTCGCCGGTGGCGGCGGCGCGTCGGGTGGTGCGGACCAGGCCGCGCAGCAGCGGGCTGACGGTCGTGCCCGCGAGGGCGGCGGTGTTGAAGCGCATCGGGACGACGACCGGGTTCCCGGTCGACGCGGCGAGGTCGAACAGCTCCAAGCCCTCGGCGGTGGACAGGGCCGTGACGCCGCCGCGGCTGAGCCGGTCGGTGTCGCCGGTCATGCCGCCGTTGTCCTCCCACAGGCCCCAGGCCAGCGACAGCGCGGGCTCGCCACGGGCGGCCCGGTGCTGGACCAGCGCGTCCAGGTAGGCGTTGGCGGCGGCGTAGTTGCCCTGGCCCGCGTTGCCGAACGTGCCCGCGGCCGAGGAGAAGACCACGAACGCGGACAGGTCGGCGGTCAGCTCGTGCAGGTTGTGGACCGCGTCGACCTTGGGGCGCAACACGGTGTCGACCTGTTCGGGGGTGAGCGAGGTGATCGTGGCGTCGTTCAGCACGCCGGCGGTGTGCACGACGGCGGTGACCGCGCGGTCGTCCAGCAGGGTCTTCAGCGCGGCGCGGTCGGCCACGTCGCAGGCCACGATCTCCACCGACGCGCCGAGCGCGACCAGCTCGTCGCGCAGCTCGGTGGCGCCGGGGGCGTCCGGGCCGCGGCGGGAGGTGAGCAGCAGGTCGCGGACGCCGTAGGAGGTGACGAGGTGCTTGGCGAAGACCGCGCCCAGGCTGCCGGTCGCGCCCGTGACCAGGACCGTGCCGTGGAAGTTGAGCCGCTTGTCGGGGGTGGAGGTCGCGCGGGCCAGGCGCGGTGCGAACACCTTGCCGTCGCGGACGGCGACCTCGGGCTCGCCGGAGGCGACGGCGGCGGGCACGTCGACCGTGCCGTCGTGGTCGACCAGCAGGAACCGGTCGGGGTTCTCGGTCTGCGCCGACCGCACCAGGCCGCGCACGGCGGCACCGGCCAGGTCGGTCACGTCCTCGCCGCCGACGGACACGGCGTTCTTGGTCAGGAAGACCAGGCGTTCGGTGCCGTGGTCCTCGGCGAGCCAGGTGCGGATCGAGGCGAGTGCCTGGTGCACCGAGCCCGAGACGCCGTCGGCGGTGATCTCGGCGACCACGGCGTCGACGTGCTCGGTGCCGGTGACCGGGATCCACTCGACCTGGTAGAGCGAGCGGGCGGCCGTGGAGCCGAGCTGGTCGGGGGTGAACTCCCGCAGCACCAACGAGTCCACCGTGGCGACCGGCGCGCCGGTCGCGTCGGCGATCTCCAGCGCGACGCCGTCCGTGCCGGTCGGCGAGACGTGCACGCGGAGGGCGGTCGCGCCGACGGCGTGCAGCGAGATGCTGCGCCACGCGAACGGGAGGCGGGTCTTGCCGTTCGACGCGCCCAGGCTCAGGGAGTGGAGCACGGAGTCGAACAGGGCCGGGTGCAGGCCGAAGCGGTCCGCGGCCGCGTCGAGCGCGACCTCGGCGTACACGTCGTCGCCCTTGCGCCAGGCGGACTTCAGGCCCTGGAACGCCGGGCCGTACTCCAGGCCCGCCGTGGCGAGGGTGGCGTAGACGTCGTCCACGCCGACGGCCTCGGTGCCCGCGGGCGGCCACTCGGTGAGGCTGAACGCGGCCGCCGGGGCCTGCGGGAGCAGGGTTCCGGTGGCGTGCCGGACCCACGGCTCGTCGTCGCCTTCGGGCCGCGAGTGCACGGTCAGCGCGCGGCGGCCGTCCTCGGCGGGCTCCTCCAGCGCGAGCCGGAGCTGAACGGCGTCGTGCAGGGCCAGCGGGGCTTCGAGGGTCAGTTCCTCGAGGAGGTCGTAGCCGACCTCGGCACCCGCGCGCAGGGCCATCTCGACGAACGCCGTGCCGGGCACCAGGACCGTGCCCGCGACGACGTGGTCGGCGAGCCACGCGTGCGTGGTGACGGACAGGCGGGCGGTGAACAGCTGGCCCTCGGGCAGGGCGACGGCCGCGCCGAGCAGCGGGTGGTCCGCGTCGCCCTGGCCGACCGAGGTGACGTCGCCGAAGGCGAACCCGGCCGTGGGCCAGTAGTTCTTGCGCTGGAACGCGTAGGTGGGCAGGTCGACCCGGCGGCCGCCTTGGAGCAGCCGCGCCCAGTCGGCGTCGGCACCGGACGCGTAGGCGTTGCCCACAGCGGTGAGCAGGGTGGCGAGTTCGGGGCGGTCCTTGCGCAGCACCGGGATCACGGGGGCGTCGGCCATAGCGGCCAGCACGCCGTCCGGGCCCAGCTCGACGAAGGTCTTGACGCCCTGGGCTTCCAGGGTGGTCATCGTGTCGGCGAAGCGGACGGTGCCGCGCACGTGGCGGACCCAGTACTCCGGGTCGGTGACGTCGCCGAGCATCGTGATCTTCGGCTCGTGGAAGGTCAGTTTCGCGACCACGGCGCGGAAGTCGTCCAGCATCGGGTCCATCAGCGGCGAGTGGAACGCGTGCGACACGCTGAGGCGCTTGGACTTGCGATCGGCGAACCGGGCGACCACCGCGGCGACGGCGGTCTCGTCGCCCGCGACGACCACGGAGTTCGGGCCGTTGATGGCGGCCAGCGACACCAGTTCGGTGAGGTGGGGCGTGACCTCGTCCTCGGTGGCCTGCAAAGCGACCATCGCGCCACCGGCCGGGAGAGCCTGCATGAGCTTGCCGCGGGTCTCCACCAGCACGGCCGCGTCTTCCAGCGAGAGAACCCCGGCCACGTGGGCGGCGGCGATCTCGCCGATGGAGTGGCCCGCCACGACGTCCGGGGTCGTCCCCCAGTGCTCCAGGGTGCGGAACAGGGCGACTTCCAGGGCGAACAGCGCGGGCTGCGTGACGGCGGTCTGGTCGAGGGCGTCGGCGTCGGTGCCGAACACGACGTCCCGCAACGGGAGGTCGAGCTGGGCGCGGACCTCGTCGAACGCGCGGGCGAACACCGGCACCGAGTCGTACAGCTCGCGACCCATGCCGAGCCGCTGGGAACCCTGGCCGGTGAACAGGAAGGCGGTCTTGCCGGTCGTGGTGGTCGACTCGCTCCGGCCGAGGGCGGCCAGGTCGCGGAGGACCTGCTCCCGGTCGTGGCCGACGACGACCGCGCGGTGCTCGTGCGTCGAGCGGGTGAGCAGCGAGTGGCCGACGTCCAGGAGGTCCAGCTCCGGGTGGGCCTCGACGTGCGCGGCGAGCGCGAGGGCCTGGCCGCGCAGGGCGGCGGGCGTGCGCCCGGAGAGGACCAGCGGGCGGGGGAACTCCTCTACCTCGGTCTCTTCAACGGCAACCGTCGGTGGCTGCTCGATGATCACGTGGGCGTTGGTGCCGCTGATGCCGAACGACGAGACACCCGCGCGGCGGGGGCGGTCGACGGTCGGCCACGGGCGGGCCTCGGTGGTCAGCTCGACCGACCCGGCGGTCCAGTCGACCTCGGAGGTGGGGGCGTCGACGTGCAGGGTCTTCGGGACGACGCCGTGGCGCATGGCCTCGACGACCTTGATGATGCCCGCGACACCGGCGGCGGCCTGGGAGTGGCCGATGTTGGACTTGATGGACCCCAGGAGCAGCGGCTCCGAGCGGTCCTGGCCGTAGGTGGCGAGGAGGGCCTGCGCCTCGATCGGGTCGCCGAGCTTCGTGCCGGTGCCGTGGGCCTCGACCAGGTCGACGTCCGAAGTGGACAGTCGAGCGCTCGCGAGGGCCTGCTGGATCACCTTGCGCTGGGCCGGGCCGTTGGGGGCGGTGAGGCCGTTCGACGCGCCGTCCTGGTTGATGGCGCTACCGCGCACGATGGCGAGGACCGGGTGGCCGTTGCGCTCGGCGTCCGACAGCCGCTCGACGAGCAGCATGCCCGCGCCCTCGGACCAGCCGGTGCCGTCCGCCGCGCCCGCGAAGGATTTGCAGCGGCCGTCGACCGCGAGGCCGCGCTGGCGGCTGAAGCCGACGAACGTGGCCGGGGTCGCCATGACCGTGACACCGCCCGCGAGGGCCAGCGTGCACTCGCCGTTGCGCAGCGCTTGGACCGCGAGGTGCAGGGCCACCAACGACGAGGAGCACGCGGTGTCGACCGTGACGGCCGGGCCTTCCAGGCCGAACGTGTAGGACACGCGACCCGAGGCGAGGCTGCCACCGGTGCCGAGGTAGCCCTCGACCTCGTCGGTGCCGCTCTCCACCACGGACGCGTAGTCGTGGTACATGATCCCGGCGAACACGCCGGTCCGGCTGCCGCGCACCGACGTCGGGTCGACGCCCGCGCGTTCGAACGCCTCCCACGTGGTCTCCAGCAGCAGGCGGTGCTGCGGGTCGAGCGCGATGGCCTCCTTCGGGCTGATGCCGAAGAACGCCGGGTCGAACTCGGCGGCGTCGTGCAGGAAGCCGCCGTCGCGGACGTAGCTGGTGCCGGGGTGGTCGGGGTCGGGGTGGTACAGGTTCGCCAGGTCCCAGCCGCGGTTGGTCGGGAAGCCGGTGACGGCGTCCGCGCCCGACGCGACCAGGTTCCACAGGTCTTCGGGGGTGGAGATGCCGCCGGGGTAGCGGCAGGCCATGCCGACGATCGCGATCGGCTCGTCGTCGGCGAGCACGACGGTGTCGGCGACGGTCGGCGTGGCCGCTCCCCCGCCGAGTTCGGTGCGCAGGTGCTCGGCGAGCGCGGCGGGCGTCGGGTAGTCGAAGACCAGCGTGGCGGGCAGGCGCAGGCCGGTGTGGCCGTTGAGGCGGTTGCGCAGCTCCACGGCGGTGAGCGAGTCGAAGCCCAGTTCCTTGAACGCCAGGCCCGGCTCCACGTCGTCACCGGAGCCGTAGCCGAGGACCTCGGCGACGTGGTGGCGGACGATCGTGACCAGCTCCGCGCCGGAGACACCGGTCAGCGCCGAGGCGACCGGGACCGGGGCGGTGCGGGCGGACCGGCGGGTCTGGCGGACCAGGCCGCGCAGCAGCGGGGCGACGACCGGCCGGCCGCCGAGGACGGCCGTGTCCAGGTGCGCGGGCACCTGCACCGGCAGCTCGGAGGCGAAGGCCGCGTCGAACAGCGCCAGGCCCTCGTCCTGGGTCAGCGGGCGGACGCCCATGCGGGTCATCCGGTCGACCGTGGCGTCGGTCAGGGTCGCGCCCATGCCGCCGGTCCCGGCCCACAGGCCCCACGCCAGCGACAGGCCGTGCTGACCGTTCGCGCGGCGGACGTGCGCCAGGTTGTCCAGCACCGCGTTGGCGGCGGCGTAGTTCGCCTGGCCCGCGTTGCCGAACGTGGTCGCCGAGGAGGAGAAGAGGATGAACGCCTTGAGGTCGTGGGTCAGCTCGTGCAGGTTGAGCGCGCCGTCGACCTTGGGCCGCAGCACGCCGGTGATCTGCTCGGGGGTCAGGGCGTCGATCACGCCGTCGTCCAGGACACCCGCGGTGTGCACCACGGCGGTCACGGGGTGCTCGGCCAGCAGTGCTGCCAGCGACTCGCGGTCGGCGGCGTCGCACGCGGCAACGGTGACCGTGGAGCCCAGGGCTTCCAACTCCGCCTTGAGGTCGACCGCGCCCGGCGCGTCCAGGCCTCGGCGGGAGGTCAGCAGCAGGTCGCGGACGCCGTAGGAGGTGACGAGGTGCTTGGCGAGCACGCCGCCGAGGCCGCCGGTGCCACCGGTGACGAGCACGGTGCCGTCCAGCACCGGGACGTCCGCGCGGACGTCGGAGCCGCGGGCCAGCCGGGCGACGCGGACCACGCCGTCGCGCAGGCTGATCTGCGGTTCGCCGGTGGCGAGGGCGGCGGGCAGGACCTTCTCGGAGGCGGCGGTGCCGTCGGTGTCGAGCAGGAAGAACCGGTCGGGGTGCTCGGTCTGCGCCGAACGGACCAAGCCCTGGACGGCACTGCCCGCGTGGTCGGCCGCGGCCGTGACGAAGGCCAGGCGCGACGCGGTGAAGCGCTCGTCGGCCAGCCACGCGCACACCAGGCGCAGCGCCCTCTGCACGGACTCGTGCACCTCGGCCGCGCCACCGGTCCCGGCGGTGAGGCGGACCACGACGGCGTCGGCGGGCTCGATGGTGGAGAGGTCGGCGTCCAGGGTCGTCTCGACGATCCGGGTGGACGCGTCAGCGACCGGCAGGACGGTCCAGTCGACGTGGAACAGGGACTCGGTGTACCCGGTGGCGATCTCGCGGACCTCGCGCAGCACCAGTGAGCCGATGGACGCGACGGGCGCGCCGGTGGTGTCGGCGACCTGGAGCAAGACGCCGTCCGCGCCGGTCGGGGCCAGGCGGACGCGAACCGCGGAAGCACCGACCGCGTGCAGGGCGACGTCGCGCCAGGCGAACGGGAGGCGGGCCTGGCCGCCGGAGCCGACCGCGCCGAGGGCGTGCAGGGTGGCGTCCAGGAGGGCCGGGTGGAGACCGAAGCCGGTCACGTCGTCCGTGACGGTGACCTCGGCGAAGACCTCGTCGTCGCGCTGCCACACGGCCCGCGCGCCCTGGAACACCGGGCCGTAGGCCAGGCCCACGGACGCGAGGTTGTCGTACAGGGCGTCGATCGCGACCGGCTGGGCACCGGCGGGCGGCCACTCGGACAGGTCGAACGTCGTGGCGGGCGCGGTCGGGAGCAGGGTGCCGGTGGCGTGCCGGGTCCACGGGCCGTCGAGTCGCGAGTGGACGGTCAGGGCGCGGCGGCCCGTCTCGTCCGGGCCGCTGACGCCGACCTGGACCTGCACACCGCCGTGCTCGGGCACGGCCAGCGGGGCTTCGAGGGTGAGTTCCTCGAGGAGGTCGCAGCCAACCTGGTCGGCGGCGTGGATCGCCAGTTCGACGAACGCGGTGCCGGGCAGCAGGACCGTGCCGGAGACGGCGTGGTCGGCCAGCCAGGCGTGCGTGTCGAGGGCGAGGTGGCCGCTGAGGACCAGGCCGTCGGAGTCGGCGAGGGAGAGCGTGGAGCCGAGCAGCGGGTGGTCCGACGCGCCGAGGCGGACGCCGCCGGGGACGACGTCGAGCCAGAAGCGGTCGCGCTGGAACGCGTAGGTGGGCAGGGAGACCCTCGTGCCCCCACCGAAGAACGCGGTCCAGTCGACGGTGACACCGCTGACGTGCAACGCGCCGATCGCCGTGGCGACGGACTCGACCTCATCGCGGTCCTTGCGCAGCAACGGGGTCACGGGGACCTCGGCCATCGCGGCGAGCACGCCGTCCGGGCCCAGCTCCAGGAACTTGGTGACACCGCGCTGGTCGAGGGTCTGAACGGCCTCGTGGAACCGCACGGTGTTGCGGACGTGGGCGACCCAGTACTCCGGGTTGGTCACGTCGCCGAGCAGCTCGATGCGGGGCTGCTGGAAGGTCAGGGTGGTGACGACCTCGCGGAAGTCGTCCAGCATCGGGTCCATCAGCGGCGAGTGGAACGCGTGCGAGACGGCCAGGCGCTTGGACTTGCGGTCGGCGAACTGCGCGACCACCTGCGCGACGGCGGTTTCCTCGCCTGCGAGCACGACGGCCTTCGGACCGTTGATCGCGGCGATGGAGACGGTGTCGGTGAGGTGCGGAGTCACCTCGGCTTCGGTGGCTTGGAGAGCGACCATCGCGCCACCGGCCGGGAGGGCCTGCATCAACCGAGCGCGGGCGTTGACCAGCTTGGCGGCGTCTTCGAGCGACAGCACACCGGCCACGTGGGCGGCGGCGATCTCGCCGATGGAGTGGCCCGCGAGGTGGTCGGGGCGGATGCCCCACGACTCGACCAGGCGGTAGAGGGCGACTTCGAGGGCGAAGATCGCGGGCTGGGTGAACTCGGTGCGGTCCAGTTCGTCCTGGGTGTCCCGGACGTCGACCAGTGTGGCGACCTCGTCGAACGCCTTGGCGAACACCGGGTAGGCCGCGTACAGCTCGCGGCCCATGCCCGCGCGCTGGCTGCCCTGGCCGGTGAAGAGGAACGCGAGACCGGACTCCTTGGCCACGCCGGGGTTCAGCGAGTCGAGCCCGCGCACCACGTCGGCCAGTTCCGTGCCGACGATGGCGGCGCGGTGGGTGTGGGCGGTGCGAGTGGTCGCGAGGGACCAGGCCAGATCACGCGGGTTGGTGTCGGGGTGGGCGGCCAGGTGCTCGCTGAGCTTGGCGGCCTGGGCGCGGAGAGCCTGCTCGGTCTTGCCGGACAGCACGAACGGGACCGCGACCGGCTCCTGTGCGGGGACCTCGACCGGCTCGGCGATCGGTGCCTGCTCGATGATCGTGTGCGCGTTGGTGCCGGAGATGCCGAACGACGAGATGCCCGCACGGCGCAAACGTTCGCCAGCGGGCCACTCACGCGCTTCGGTCAGCAGTTCGATGTTGCCGTCGGCCCAGTCGACGTGCGGCGAGCGCACGTCGGCGTGCAGGGTCTTGGGCAGGACGCCGTGGCGCAGCGCCATGACCATCTTGATGATGCCCGCGACACCGGCGGCGGCCTGCGTGTGGCCGATGTTGGACTTCAGCGACCCCAGCCACAGCGGCTCGTCGCGGTCCTGGCCGTAGGTGGCCAGCAGCGCCTGCGCCTCGATCGGGTCGCCGAGCGACGTGCCCGTGCCGTGAGCCTCGACGACATCGACGTCCGAAGTGGACAACCCGGCCGACGCAAGCGCTTGCTTGATCACACGCTGCTGCGACGGACCGTTCGGTGCGGTCAAACCACTCGACGCGCCGTCCTGGTTGATCGCACTGCCCCGGACGACGGCGAGCACCTCGTGGCCGAGGCGCTGGGCGTCGGACAGGCGCTCCAGCAGGAGCATCCCGACGCCCTCGCCCCACCCGGTGCCGTCGGCGTCGGCGGAGAACGCCTTGCAGCGGCCGTCGGAGGCCAGCGCGCCCTGGCGGGCGAAGTCGATGAACGTGCCGGGCGTGGACATGACCGCGACACCGCCGGCCAACGCCATCTCGCACTCGCCGAGCCGCAGGGCCTGCACGGCCCAGTGCAGCGCGACCAGCGACGAGGAGCACGCCGTGTCGATCGTGACCGCGGGACCTTCCAGTCCCAGGGTGTAGGAGACGCGGCCGGACGCGATGCTGCCCGCGCTGCCGTTGCCCAGGTAGCCTTCGACGCCCTCCGGCGGCGCGATCTCGCGGGCGGCGTAGTCGTGGTACATCAGGCCGGCGAACACGCCGGTCCGGCTGCCCTTGAGCGTGGACGGGTCGATGCCCGCCCGCTCGAACGCCTCGTACGAGGTCTCCAGCAGCAACCGCTGCTGCGGGTCCATCGCCAGTGCCTCGCGGGGCGAGATGCCGAAGAACGCCGGGTCGAACTTGCTGACGTCGTAGAGGAAACCGCCCTCCAGGGGGATGTCCTCGACCTGCCAGCCGCGGTCGGTCGGGAACCCGGAGATCGCGTCCCGGCCGTTCGCGACGAGGTCCCACAGGTCCTCGGGGGTGGCGACCCCACCGGGGAAGCGGCAGCTCATCGCGACGATCGCGATGGGCTCGGTGGCCTTGTCCTCGACGTCGCGGAGCTGCTTGCGCGCGTCCCGCAGGTCGGCGGTGGCCCGCTTCAGGTAGGCGAGGTACTTGTCCTCGTTCGCCACGTGATCATCTCCTCTGGCGTTGGCGGCGGTCACGTGGCTCACGACAGCTCGTTGTCGAGCAGGTCGAACAACTCGTCCGCGGTGGCGGAGCCGAGGTCGTCGTCCTGCGGCGCACCGTCGAGGTCGGCGAGCAGGCCGCGCAGTCGGGCCGCGATCACCTGCTTCTCGGCGTCGTCCGGTGCGGCCGTGCCCAGGGCGGCGGCCAGTCGGTCCAGTTCGGTGTGCACGCCGGTGGTGCTCGCCGCGTCCTCGATCGGCACGATCGTGCCGAGGTGCTGGGCGAGCGCCGTCGGTGACGGGTAGTCGAAGATCAGCGTGGCGGGCAGGCGCAGGCCCGTCGCCGCGGTGATCTGGTTGCGGAACTCCACCGCGGTCAGCGAGTCGAAGCCGAGTTCCAGGAAGCCGCGGCCGGGTTCGACGGCGGTGTGCGACTCGTAGCCGAGCACCGTGGCCGCGTGCTGCCGGACCAGGTCGAGGATCGCGCGGTCGCGGTCCACACCGGACAGTCCGGCGAGCCTGGCGGACAACGACACCTCGACGACGGCGGCTTCGGCGGCACGACGGACCGGCGTCCTCACCAGGCCCCGCAGCAGCGGCGCGAGGGTTCCGGCGGCGGCCAACGACCGCAGGACCGCGTGGTCCAGGTTGATCGGCACCAGCCCGGCGAGGTCGTGGCCGAGGGCGATGTCGAACAGCTCCAAGCCCTCGCTGGGCGTGAGCGGCGCGACGCCGGCCCGTGCCATGCGCTGGACGTCGGCCTCGGTGAGGTCCGCGCCCATGCCGTCCTCGGTGACCCACAGGCCCCACGCGATGGAGGTCGCGGGCAGCCCGGTCGCCCTGCGGCGCTGGGCCAGCGCGTCCAGGTAGGCGTTGGCCGCGGCGTAGTTGCCCTGGCCCGCCGCGCCGAACACGCCGCCGGTGGAGGAGAAGAGGACGAACGCGGCCAGGTCCAGGTCGCGGGTCAGCTCGTGCAGGACGGTCGCCGCGTCGACCTTCGGCCGCAGCACGCGGTCGACCTGGTCGGCGGTCAGCGAGGTGATCGTGGCGTCGTCCAGCACACCGGCGGTGTGCACGACGGCGGTCAGCGGGTGCTCGGCGGGAACGCCCGCCAGCAGTGCGGTCACGGCGTCGCGGTCGGCGACGTCGCAGGCGACGAAGTCGACCGTGGCGCCCTTGGCGGTGAGCCGGTCGCGCAGGTCCTCCGCGCCGGGGGCGGCGAGGCCGCGCCGACTGGTGAGGACCAGGTTCCGGATGCCGTGCTCGGTCACCAGGTGCTCGGCGACCAGACCGCCGAGGGTGCCGGTGGCACCGGTGACGAGGACCGTGCCGGTGACGTCCAACGCCGTGGGCTCGGCGGCTAGACCGGCCCTGGCGAGCCGGGGCGCGAACGCGGTCCCGTTGCGGAGAGCCAGTTCCGGCTCACCGGCGGCGAGCGCGGCGGTCAGCGCCAGGTAGGAGGCGTCCTCCTCGTCCAGGTCCACCAGGACGAACCGGCCGGGGTTCTCGGCCTGGGCCGAGCGGACCAGGCCGCGGGCGGCGGCGTTGGCGAGGTCGAGCACGTCGTCGTCAGCGCCGACGGCGACCGCGTCGCGGGTGACCAGCACCAAGTGGCGGTCCTCGTTGGCGGTGTCGGCGAGCCACGTGCGGAGCAGGTCGAGCACGCCGGTCGTGGCGGAGCGGACCGTGGTGTCCTGGCTGGCGACGAAGGACGCGAACACCACGTCCGCGTTCTCCCCCACCAGCCTGACGCCCGCGGATTCGAGGCCCGCGCCGACCTTCAGCTCGTCCTCGCCCAGCACCGCGTAGGTGACGTCGGTGGGCGGCGTGGCGGGCGTGACCGAGGTCCACTCGACCCGGTACAGCGACTCGACGTGGGTCGGAGCGCCCGCGAGCTGGTCGGCCGAGATCGCCCGCAGCGCGAGGGACTCCACCGACGCCACCGGGGCTCCGGTGGCGTCGGCGAGCTGGATGGCCACCGACTCGCCGGTCGCGGAGAGCTTGACCCGCAACGACTTCGCGCCGGTGGAGTACAGCCGGACCCCGCTCCAGGCGAACGGCAGCAGGCCGTCACCGGAGGCCAGGCCGCCCGCGCCGATGGCGTGCAGCGCGGAGTCGAGCAGCGCCGGGTGGACGCCGTAGTCGCTCGTGTCGGTGTCGGCGGGGAGGGCCACGTCGGCGTAGACGTCGTCGCCGAGGCTCCAGGCCGCTTCGAGGCCCTGGAACAACGGCCCGTAACCGAAACCGGCGTCCGCGAAGCCGTCGTAGACGCCGTCCACGTCGATCTTCTCGGCACCCGTCGGCGGCCACTGGGCCAGGTCGAAGCTCGGGACGTCCGACTCCACCAGCGATCCGGTGGCGTGCCGCGTCCACAGCTCGTCGCCGGTGCGGCTGTGCAGGGCGAACGGGCGGGCCCCGGTCGCGTCGGGAGCGCCGACCACGGCTTGGAGCTGCACGGACCCGGCCCTCGGCAGGACCAGCGGCGACTGGAGGGTCAACTCCTCCAGTGCGCCGCGGCCGACCTGGTCACCGGCCCGCAGGGCGATCTCCACGAACGCCGTGCCGGGCAGCAGGACCACGCCGTGGACCTCGTGCTCGGCCAGCCACGGGTGGGTTTCCAGGGACAGCCTGCCGGTGAACAGGAAGCCGTCCGCGTCGGCCAGCGGCACGGCCGCGCCGAGCAGCGGGTGGTCCGCCGACGAGAGCCCGGCCGAGGAGACGTCGACCACCATGGCCGCGTCCTCCAGCCAGTAGCGCGAGGTCTGGAAGGCGTAGGTGGGCAGCTCGACCTGGCGGGTGGCGCGACCGGCGAAGAAGGCCCGCCAGTCGACGTCGACGCCGTGGACGTGCAGCTCGCTCAACGCGGTGGTCAGCGTGGCGACCTCGGCGCGATCCTTGCGCAGCACCGGCACGGCCGTCACGTCGGCCTCGGCGGCCATCGCCGTGAGGACGCCGTCGGGGCCGACCTCCAGGAACGTCGTGACGCCCAGGCCGGTCAACGCCGTGAGGGAGTCCGCGAAGCGGACCGCGTCGCGGACGTGGGAGACCCAGTACTCCGGGTCGGTCACGTCGCCGAGCATCGGGACGCGCGGTGTGGAGTAGGTCAGGCCTTCGGCGACCGCGCGGAACTCGTCCAGCATCGGGTCCATCAGCGGCGAGTGGAACGCGTGCGACACCTTGAGGCGCTTGGTCTTCACGCCTTGGCCCGACAGCTCCCCGGCGACCGCGAGGACCGCGTCCTCGTCACCGGCGATCACGACCGACTTCGGGCCGTTGACCGCGGCGATGGAGACGCCGTCGGTCAGCAGCGGAAGAACGTCCGACTCGGCCGCGCGGACGGAGATCATCAGGCCGCCGGTCGGCAGGGCCTGCATGAGTCGACCGCGAGCGCCGACCAGCGTGGTGGCGTCGTCCAGCGACAGCACCCCGGCCACGTGGGCGGCGGCGAGTTCGCCGATGGAGTGGCCCGCCAGGTGGTCGGCGTGCACGCCCCAGGCCTCCAGGAGCCGGTACAGCGCGACCTCGACCGCGAACAGCGCGGGCTGCGTGAGGCCGGTCTGGTCGAGGGCGTCGGCGTCGTCGCCGAACACCGTCTCGCGGACCGGGGCGTCGAACTTCTCGCACACCTCGTCGAACGCCTTGGCGTACACCGGGAAGGCCTCGTACAGCTCGCGGCCCATGCCGAGCCGCTGCGACCCCTGACCGGTGAACAGGAAGGCCGTCTTGCCGGAACCCTCGACGCCACCCGTGATGGCGTCGAACGCGGCCAGCTTGCCGAGCAGCTCGGTGCGGGACTCGGCGACGAACGCCGCGCGGTGCTCCAGCGCGGCCCGGTGGGTGGCGAGCGTGCCGGCCGCCTCGACCAGGTCCAGCTCCGGGTGCGCCGCCAGGTGGGCGTGGAGCTGAACCGCCTGCGCCTTCAGGGCTTCTTCGCCCCGAGCGGACAGCAGGACCGGCACCACCTGCTCGGTGATCGTCGGCTCCGCGACCAGGGCTTCGGGCGCCTGCTCGATGATCGTGTGGGCGTTGGTGCCGGAGATGCCGAACGACGAGATCGCCGCACGACGCGGACGGCCGGTCGACGGCCACTCGCGCGCCTCGGTCAGCAGCTCCACGTCACCCGCGCTCCAGTCGATGTGCGGGGAGGGCGCGTCGACGTTGAGCGTCTTGGGCAGCACGCCGTGGCGCATGGCCTGCACCATCTTGATGACGCCCGCGACACCGGCCGCGGCCTGCGTGTGGCCGATGTTGGACTTGATCGAGCCGAGCCACAGCGGCTCGTCGCCCGTGCGCTCCTGGCCGTAGGTGGCGAGGAGGGCCTGGGCCTCGATCGGGTCGCCCAGCGTGGTGCCGGTGCCGTGCGCCTCGACCACGTCGATCTGGTCCGCGCCCAGGCGGGCGTTCGCGAGGGCCTGCTTGATGACCCGCTGCTGCGAAGGCCCGTTCGGGGCGGTGAGGCCGTTGGACGCGCCGTCCTGGTTGACCGCCGTGCCGCGCACGATGGCGAGCACCGGGTGGCCGTTGCGGCGGGCGTCGGACAGCCGCTCGACGAGCAGCAGGCCCACGCCCTCGCCCCACGCCGTGCCGTCGGCACCGGCCGCGAACGACTTGACGCGGCCGTCCTCGGCGAGGCCGCGCTGGCGGCTGAAGGAGGTGAACGTGCCGGGCGACGGCATCACCGTGACGCCACCGGCCAACGCCAGGTCGCACTCACCCGAGCGGAGCGCCTGCACGGCGAGGTGCAGTGCCACCAAGGAGGACGAGCACGCGGTGTCGACCGTGACGGCCGGGCCTTCCAGTCCGAACGTGTAGGCGACGCGGCCGGAGATGACGCTGGCCGAGTTGCCGGTGCCGACGAAGCCCTCGACCTCTTCGGGGATCAGCGTGAGCCGCGAGGCGTAGTCGTAGTACATGACACCCGCGAAGACGCCGGTCTTGCTGCCCCGCACGGACGTCGGGTCGATGCCCGCGCGCTCGAACGTCTCCCACGAGGTCTCCAGCAGCAGGCGCTGCTGGGGGTCGGTGGCCAGCGCCTCGCGCGGCCCCATCCCGAAGAACGCCGGGTCGAACTGCGCGGCGTCGTGCAGGAAGCCGCCCTCGCGGGCGTAGGTCGTGCCGGGGGTGTCGGGGTTCGAGTCGAACAGGTTCTCCAGGTCCCAGCCGCGGTCGGTGGGGAACGGCGAGATGCCGTCGTTCCCGGCGACCACGAGGTCCCACAGCTGCTCGGGGTTGCGGATGCCGCCGGGGTAGCGGCAGGCCATGGACACGATGGCGATCGGCTCGTCGTCGGCGACCTTCGCCGCGCGGACCTCCACGGCCGGGGCCTCGACCGCGCCGAACAGCTCCTCGACCAGGTGGTCGGCGAGCGCTCCGGCGTTCGGGTAGTCGAAGACCAGCGTGGCGGGCAGGCGCATCCCCGTGACGGCGTTGAGGCCGTTGCGGAGTTCGACCGCGGTGAGCGAGTCGAAGCCGAGTTCCTTGAACGCGCGTCCGGCGTGGACGGCGTCCGGCGAGTCGTAACCGAGGACGGCGGCGACCTGCGTGCGGACCAGCTCCAGCACCGCGCGGTGCCGCTCGGGGCCGACGAGGTCGGCCAAGCCGAGGCGGGACGCGGTGTCGGCGGCGCGGACCGCTCGGCGGGCCGGGCGGACCAGGCCGTGCAGGATCGCCGGGACGGTCGGGTGGGTGCGCAGGACCGCGAGGTCCAGGTGCACCGGCACCAGGTGGGCCTCACCGGTGGTCAGCGCGGCGTCGAACAGGGCCAGGCCGTCCTCGGCGGACAGGGTGCCGATGCCGCCGCGCGCGGCGCGGTCGGAGTCGGTGCCCATGCCGGTGTCGGTCTGCCACAGACCCCACGCCAGCGACGTGGCCGCGAGGCCGTTCGCCCGGCGGTGCAGGGCCAGGCCGTCGAGGGTGGCGTTGGCGGCGGCGTAGTTCGACTGGCCCGCGGTGCCGTAGGTGCCGGACAGCGAGGAGAACAGGACGAACATCTCCACGTCGCCGACCAGCTCGTGCAGGTGGCGGGCGGCGTCGGCCTTCGGCGCGGCCACGGCGGCGATCCGGTCCGGGGTCTGCGCCTCGAACGTGCCGTCGTCCAGGACGCCCGCGGTGTGCACGACGCCGGTCAGCGGGCGCTCGGCCGGGATGCCGGTGAGCAGCCGCTCCAGCGCGGCGCGGTCGGACACGTCGCACGCGGCGAACGTCGCCACCGCGCCGAGCCCGGCGAGTTCGGTGGCCAGCTCGGTCGTGCCGGGCGCGTCCTCGCCGCGCCTGCTGACCAGCAGCAGGTTGGTGACGTCGTAGCGGGTCACCAGGTGCTTGGCGACCAGGCCGCCGAGCGCGCCGGTGGCGCCGGTGATCAGTACCGTCCCGGTCGGGTCGAGCGCGGGCGGTGCCCCCACGGCCGCCGCCACGCGGGCCAGACGCGGCGCGCGGGCATCGCCGTCGCGGAGTGCCAGTTGAGGGGCCCCCGGAACCAGCGCGTGGGACAGCACACCGCGGGAAGCCTCCTGACCGTCGAGGTCGAGCAGCGCGAACCGCTCGGGGTGCTCGGTCTGCGCCGAGCGGATGAGGCCCCAGATCCCGGCCCCGGCCAGGTCCGTGACGTCCTCGCCGTCCGTGGAGACCGCTCCCCTGGTGACGAACACGAGCTTCGCGTCGGCGAACCGGTCGTCGGCGAGCCAGGTCTGGGCGAGGGCGAGGGCCTCGGACGCGTCAGCCGGGGACACCAGGACCGCGTCCGGCACGTCCACGAGGGTGGTGAGGTCGCCGTCCAGCTCGGTGAACGACACCGTCGCGTCGGTGGTGGGCACGGTGACCCAGTCGACCTTGAACAGCGAGTCGGTGGTGGTCTTCGCGGCCACCTGGTCGGCGGACACCTGACGCAGCACCAGGGACTCGACCCGTGCGACCGGCGCGCCGGTCCGGTCGGCGACGTCGAGGGTGATGCCGTCGTGCTTGCCGCGCGAGAGCTTGACCCGTAGGGCGTTCGCACCGACTGCGGTGAGTGAGACGTCGGTCCAGGCGAACGGGATGCGCACCACGTCGGCGTCGGGCAGCAGACCGCCCAGACCGGCGGCGTGCAGCGCGGAGTCCAGCAGCGCCGGGTGCAGGCCGAAGCCCGTGGCGTCGGCCACCTCCACCTCGACGAACACCTCGTCGTCGCGCAGCCAGGCGGACTTGAGGCCCTGGAACGCCGGGCCGTAGCCGTAGCCGGACTCGGCCAGCGCGTCGTAGAAACCAGTCAGGTCAACGGATTCGGCGTTGGCGGGCGGCCACTCGACCAGGCCGGTCTGGACGGGGGCGCCGGTCGCGAGGGAGCCGCTGGCGTGCCGGGTCCACGGGCCGTCGCCGGCGCTGGAGTGCACCTGGAGGGCGCGGCGGCCGTTGTCCTCGGCGGCCACGGTCAGCTGGAGCGCCACGTCGCCGTGCTCGGGGATCACGAGCGGGGCTTCGAGGGTCAGCTCCTCCAGCAGGTCGAGGCCGACCTGCTCCGCCGCGTGCAGCGCCAACTCCACGAACGCGGTGCCGGGCACCAGGATCGAGCCGAGGACGACGTGGTCGGCGAGCCACGGCTGGGCGGCGGTCGAGAGGCGGCCGGTGAGGACCAGACCGTCGCCGTCGGCCAGCGACAGGGCCGCGCCGAGCATCGGGTGGTCGACGTCCCGCAGGCCGATCGCGGACACGTCGGCCCAGCCCTGCGCGGGCTGCGGCCAGAAGCGCTCGCGCTGGAAGGCGTAGGTGGGCAGCTCGACCCGGCGGGCGCCGGAACCGGCGAAGTACGCGGCCCAGTCGACCCGGTTGCCGAGGGTGTGCAGGGAGCCCAGGGCGCGGACCAGGGTGGTGACCTCGGGGCGGTCGGCGCGGAGCGCGGGCACCAGCACGGCGTCCACGACGCTGTCCGCGCCCATCGCCGTGAGCACCGCGTCCGGGCCCAACTCCAGGAAGGTCGACGCGCCACGGGCTTCCAGCGTCGTGACGGTGTCGGCGAACCGGACGGCGTCGCGGACGTGGGAGACCCAGTACTCCGGGTTCGTGACGTCGCCCAGCATCGCGATGGTCGGCTCGCTGAACGCCAGCTTCGCGACGACCTCGCGGAAGTCGTCCAGCATCGGGTCCATCAGCGGCGAGTGGAACGCGTGCGACACGGTGAGGCGCTTGGACTTCCGGTCCGCGAAGTGGGCGATCACCCGTGCGACCGCGTCTTCCTCACCCGCGACGACGACCGAGGTCGGACCGTTGACCGCGGCGAGCGAGACGGTGTCGGAGAGGTGCGGCGCGACCTCGTCCTCGGTGGCCTGGAGGGCGACCATCGCGCCACCGGCCGGGAGGGCCTGCATGAGCCCGCCGCGGGTCTCGACCAGCTTCGCGGCGTCCTCCAGGGTGAGGACACCGGCCACGTGGGCGGCGGCGATCTCGCCGATGGAGTGGCCGCCGACGAAGTCGGGGCGCACGCCGAACGACTCGACCAGCCGGTAGAGCGCCACTTCCAGCGCGAACAGAGCGGGCTGGGTCGTGGCGGTGCGGGTGAGCAACGTGCCGTCGTCGATCGGCTGCTCGAAGTGCGAGCAGACGGCGTCGAAGGCGTCGGCGAACACCGGGAACGCGTCGTACAGCTCGCGGCCCATGCCGAGGCGCTGGCTGCCCTGTCCGGTGAACAGGATCGCGAGACGGCCTTCGGCGGCGGTGCCGCGAACCAGCGAAGCGTCCTGGTCGCCGCGCACCAACGCGGTCAGGCCGCGGACCACGTCGTCCCGGTCCCCGACGACAACCGCGCCGTGCTCCAGGTGAGCGCGGGTGGTCGCGGCGGAGAACGCCGTGTCGACCAGGTCGGCGACGCTGTGGTCCAGGTGGTCGAGCAGGCGTTCCGCCTGGTCCACCAGGGCTTCCGGCGTCTTCGCCGACAGCACGAGCGGCGTCACCGGCGGCGCGAGCCGCTCAACTGCCCCCACGACGAGCTGGGAAAGATCAAAGCTTCCGAAGCCGCTGTTCGCGGTTTCGGGCGCCTGCTCGATGATCGTGTGGGCGTTGGTGCCGGAGATGCCGAACGACGACACCGCCGCGCGACGCGGGCGACCGGTCGTGGGCCACTCGCGGGCCTCGGTCAGCAGTTCGACCGCGCCGGACGTCCAGTCGACCTTCGGGGACGGCTCGTCGACGTGCAGGGTCTTGGGGGCCACGCCGTGGCGGATCGCCATGACCATCTTGATGATGCCGCCGACACCGGCCGCCGACTGGGCGTGGCCGATGTTGGACTTGAGCGAGCCCAGCAGCAACGGGGTCTCGCGGTCCTGGCCGTAGGTGGCGAGGACGGCCTGTGCCTCGATCGGGTCGCCGAGCACCGTGCCGGTGCCGTGCGCCTCCACCACGTCGACGTCCGAAGTGGACAGTCCGGCGTTGGCGAGGGCCTGGCGGATCACGCGCTGCTGCGACGGGCCGTTGGGGGCGGTGAGGCCGTTCGAGGCGCCGTCCTGGTTGACGGCGCTTCCCCGCACGACCGCGAGGACCTGGTGGCCGTTGCGCTGGGCGTCGGAGAGGCGTTCGACGAGGAGCATGCCGACGCCCTCGCCCCAGCCGGTGCCGTCGGCCGAGGCGGCGAACGCCTTGCAGCGGCCGTCGGTCGCGAGACCGCGCTGGCGGGAGAACTCGACGAACGTGCCGGGCGTGGACATGATCGTCACGCCGCCCGCCAGCGCCATCGTGCACTCGCCGCTGCGCAGCGCCTGTGCGGCGAGGTGCAGGGCGACCAGCGACGAGGAGCAGGCGGTGTCGACCGTGACGGCCGGGCCTTCGAGGCCGAAGGTGTAGGAGACGCGGCCGGAGGCGACGCTGGTGATGTTGCCGGTGCCGAGGTAGCCCTCGACGTTGTCGCCGCCCGCGACGAGCAGCGCCGAGTAGTCCTGGTTCGCGGTGCCCGCGAACACGCCGATCTGCTGGCCGCGCAACGAGGTCGGGTCGAGCCCGGCCCGTTCGAACACCTCCCACGAGGTCTCCAGCAGCAGGCGCTGCTGCGGGTCCATGGCGAGGGCTTCACGGGGTGAGATGCCGAAGAACGCCGGGTCGAACTGGCTGATCCCGGTCAGGAACCCGCCTTCCACGACGTAGGACGAGCCCTGGCTGTCCGGGTCGGCGTCGAACAGCGCCTCGGCGTCCCAGCCGCGGTCGCTCGGGAACGGCGAGATCGCGTCGCGGCCCTCGGCGACGAGCTGCCACAGCTGCTCGGGCGACGAGACGCCGCCGGGGAAGCGGCAGGACATCGCGACGATCGCGATCGGCTCGTCGTCCAGCGGGGTGTTGGCGGTGACGGTGTCCAGCGCCGCGCCCGCGCCGCCGAACCGGCTGTCGAGGTGCTCGGCGAGCACGGCGGGCGTCGGGTAGTCGAAGACCAGCGTCGCGGGCAGCGAGAGCCCGGTCTCGGCGGTGAGCTTGTTGCGCAGCTCCACGGCGGTCAGCGAGTCGAAGCCCAGTTCGCGGAACGGCCGGGTGCTGGTGATGTCGTCGCCGGAGGCGTAGCCGCAGACGATCGCGGCCTGCTGGCGCACGAGGTCGAGCAGCGCGCGGGAGCGGTCCGCGGCGGACAGGGACGAGAACTTGGACGTGCTCGGCGCGTCCTGCGTCGGAGCGGATTCCAGGGCCGCGCGGACCTCGGGGAGGTCGCCGATCAGCGGGCTGGGGCGCAGGGTGGTGAAGACCGGGGCGAACAGCGCCCAGTCGATGTCGGCGACCGCGACGGCGGTGTCGTCGTTGCGGATCGCCTGGCGCAGCGCGGTCAACGCGGCGTCGGGGTTCATCGCGGTGACGCCGCGGCGGCGCAGCTGCTCCCCCGCGTCGCCGGTCGCCATGCCCGCCTCGGCCCACGCGCCCCAGGCCACCGACAGCGCGGTGGCGCCACGGGCGCGGCGGGACTCGGCGAGAGCGTCCAGGTAGGCGTTCGCGGCGGCGTAGGCGGACTGGCCGCCGCTGCCCCACGTGCCCGCGATGGACGAGAAGAGGATGAACGCGTCGACCTCGCCGACCAGCTCGTCCAGGTTGCGCGCGCCGTCGACCTTCGGGGCCAGCAGCGCGGCGAAGGCGGCCGGGTCGTACTCGGCCAGCGGCGTGAACTGCTCCGCGCCCGCGGCGTGGATGACGGCGTTGGGCGGGAACTCCGCGACCAGGGCGGCCACGGCGTCGCGGTCGGCGACGTCGCAGGCCGCGAGGGTCACGCGGACGCCCGTGGCTTCGAGGGAAGCGGCGAGGTCGGCCGCGCCGGGCGCGTCCGCGCCGCGGCGGGAGGTGAGGACCAGGTGCTCCGCGCCTGCCTCCGCCAGCCAGTGGGCCACCCGCGCGCCAAGTGCGCCGGTGCCCCCGGTGACGAGCACGGTCCCACGCGGCGCGAAGCTCCCTGCGGCCTCAGCGTTCCGCCCGTGCGCCAGGCGGCGGGCGAAGACGCCCGAACCGCGCAGAGCGACCTGGTCCTCGGTGCCCACGAGCACGGCGGCGAGCCGCTCGTACCCGCGCTTGTCCAAGGTCTCGGGGAGGTCGACGAGACCGCCCCAGCGGTCCGGGTGCTCCAACCCCGCGACCAGTCCCAGGCCCCAGATCGTGGCCTGGTCGGGATTGGCGACCACGTCCGAGCGGCCGGTCGTGACCGCGCCGCGGGTCGCGCACCACAGCGGCGCGGAGATCCCGGCGTCGCCAAGGGCTTGCACGAGCGCAAGCACCTCGGCGACGTCCGCGCAGGTGGAGAGCACCCCATCGACCTCGCCGACGGTCTCCAACCGCTCAACCAGATCCGCACGCCCCGCCGAGGCGGCGATGCGGACGATCTCGACACCCGGCAGTGCCAGGTCTTCGTCACCGACGAGCAGCCAACGGCCGGACGCGGTGGCCGTGCCGGGCGTGGTGTGCTGCCACTGCACCTGGTAGCGCCAGCCCTCCACGGTGGACTCGCCGCGGCGTTCGCGCCGCCACTGCGCCAGCGCGGGCACGACGGTGCCGACGGTCTCGCTCTCCAGCGACAGCGAGGTCGCGAGCGACTCCAGGTCCTCGCGCTCGACGGCGTCCCAGAAGCGGGCCTCGACCTCGTCCACCTCGGCGGTGACCGCCGGGCGCTCCAGCCAGTACTGCTCGTGCTGGAACGCGTAGGTGGGCAGGTCGACCCGCTGCGCGCCGGTGCCCGCGAAGAACGCGGTCCAGTCGACCTTGACGCCACGGGCGTGCAGCGCGCCGAGCGCGGTGACGATCGTGCGGGCCTCGGGGCGGTCCTTGCGCAGACCGGCGACCAGCGCCGCGTCCTGGACGCTGTCGGCCGCCATCGCGGTGAGCACGCCGTCCGGGCCCAGCTCCAGGAACGTCTTCACGCCCTGGGCTTCCAGCGTCGTCACTGTTTCCGCGAAGCGGACCGTGCCGCGGACGTGCCGCACCCAGTACTCCGGGTCCGTGACATCGCCCAGGACGGCGATCTTGGGGGCGGTGAAGGTGAGCTGCGAGACGACGGCGCGGAAGTCGTCGAGCATCGGGTCCATCAGCGGCGAGTGGAACGCGTGCGACACCACCAGGCGCTTGGACTTCCGGTCCGCGAACCGCGCGACGACCTGCTCCACGGCGTTCGCGTCACCGGCGATGACCACGGAGTTCGGGCCGTTGACGGCCGCGATCGAGACGGCGTCGCCGGTGTGCGGCAGAACCTCGTCCTCGGTGGCCTGCACCGCGACCATCGCGCCGCCGGTCGGGAGGGCCTGCATCAAGCGGCCCCGAGCGGAGACGAGCGTGGCCGCGTCCTCCAGCGAGAGCACACCGGCCACGTGGGCGGCGGCGATCTCGCCGATGGAGTGGCCGCCCACGGCGTCGGGCTTGACGCCCCACGACTCGACCAGCCGGTACAGCGCCACCTCGAGGGCGAACAGGGCGGGCTGCGCGTTGCCGGTCTGGTTCAGGGCGTCGGCGTCGATGCCGAAGACGATCTCGGCGACCGGCACGTCCAGCACGGCGCACACGTCGTCGAACGCCTTGGCGAACACCGGGTAGGAGTTGTACAGCTCGCGGCCCATGCCGAGCCGCTGCGAGCCCTGGCCGGTGAACAGGATCGCGGTCCTGCCCTGCACCACCGCGTCCCGCACGGGGAGCGAACCGAGGCCCAGGAACAGCTCCTCGGTGGTGGCGGCGACCACGACGGCCCGGTGCTCCAGGTGGGCGCGGGTCGTGGCGGCGGAGAAGCCGAGGTCGGTCAGGTCCGCGCCCTCGACGAGGGACGCGAGGTTCGCGGCCTGGCCCAGCAGCGCGTCCGCGCTCTTGGCCGACAGCACGACCGGCGTGACCGGCAGCGGAGCCTTGGCGGGCACCGGCTTCGAGACGACCGGCGCCTGCTCGATGATCGTGTGGGCGTTGGTGCCACCGATGCCGAACGACGAGACGCCCGCCCGGCGCGGGTGACCGGTCTCGGGCCAGTCGACCTGCTCGGTGATCAGCTCGACGTCACCGGCGGTCCAGTCGACCTGCGGGGTCGGCGCGTCGGTGTGCAGCGTGCGGGGCAGGACGCCGTGGCGCATGGCCAGCACCATCTTGATGATGCCCGCGACGCCCGCCGCGGCCTGCGTGTGGCCCAGGTTCGACTTCAGCGCGCCCAGCAGCAGCGGACGCTCGCGGTCCTGGCCGTAGGTGGCCAGCAGCGCCTGCGCCTCGATCGGGTCGCCGAGCTTCGTGCCGGTGCCGTGGCCCTCCACGACGTCGACGTCCTGAGTGGACAGTCCGGCGTCGGCCAGCGCGGCCTTGATGACCCGCTGCTGCGACGGACCGTTCGGGGCGGTGAGACCGTTCGACGCGCCGTCCTGGTTCACGGCCGAGCCGCGGACCAGGGCGAGCACCTGGTGGCCGTTGCGCTGGGCGTCGGACAGCCGCTCGACGAGCAGCAAGCCGATGCCCTCGGACCAGGTCGCGCCGTCCGCCGCGGCGGCGAACGGCTTGCAGCGGCCGTTGGGGGCCATGCCGCCCTGGCTGGCGAAGTCGACGAACGTGCCGGGCGTCGCCATGACGGCGACACCGCCGACGAGCGCCATGTCGCACTCGCCGCTGCGCAGCGACTGCGTGGCCACGTGCAGCGCGACCAGCGAGGAGGAGCAGGCGGTGTCGATCGTGACCGCCGGGCCCTCCAGGCCGAAGGTGTAGGAGACGCGGCCGGACGCGACGCTGCCGGAGTTGCCGGTGCCCAGGTAGCCGGACACCTCCTCCGGGATCGTGGTCAGGCCGTTGACGTAGTCGTGGTACATCAGGCCGGTGAAGACCCCGGTCTTGCTGCCGCGCAGCGTGGCGGGGTCGAGGCCGGCGCGCTCGAACGTCTCGTAGGAGACCTCCAGCAGCAGGCGCTGCTGCGGGTCCATCGCGACGGCCTCGCGGGGCGTGATGCCGAAGAACGTGGAGTCGAACGAACTGGCGTTGTGCAGGAACCCGGCCTCGGTGGAGTCCAGCGCCTGGCGCAGCAGGTCCAGGTCCCAGCCGCGGTCGGTGGGGAACGGCGAGATGGCGTCCACACCGTCGGTGATGACCCGCCACAGGTCTTCCGGCGAGGCGATGCCGCCGGGGAAGCGGCAGGCCATCGACACGATCGCCAGCGGCTCGTCGGTGTGCTTCCTCGCGGCGGGCTTGGCGACCTCGGCGGCGGGCACGGCGCCGAGCAGCTCACCGCAGAGGAAGTCGGTGAGCACGGCGGAGGTCGGGTAGTCGAACACCAGCGTCGCGGGCAGCCGGAGACCGGTCGCGGCGGACAGCTGGTTGCGGAACTCGACGGCGGTCAGCGAGTCGAAGCCCAGTTCCTTGAACGCCCTGCTCGCGTCGACCTCGGAGCCCGAGCCGTAGCCCAGGACCGCGGCAACGTAGGCGCGGACGATCTCCAGCACCTCCGGCATCCGCTCGTCCTCGGGCAGCGCGGCCAGTCGACCCGCGAGACCGGCGACGGCGGCCTCGTCGGCGGCGGTCGCCTTGCGGCGGGTGGTCGTGCGGACCAGCCCGCGCCACAGGCGGGGCACGGAGCCGTCGGCGGCCTTGAGGGCGCTCAGCGTGACGCGGACCGGCAGCAGCAGGTCGTCGCCGGTGGCGAGCGCGGCGTCGAACAGCGCCAGGCCCTCGGCGTCGGTCAGCGCGCTGAACCCACCGCGCGACAGGCGGTCCTGGCCACCGGAGCCCATCGCGGACGACATGCCGCTCGCGCGCTCCCACAGGCCCCACGCCAGCGAGACGGCGGGGAGGCCGAGCGCGCGGCGGTGGGCGGTGAGGGCGTCGAGGAACGCGTTGGCGGCGGCGTAGTTGCCCTGGCCCGGCGAGCCGAGGACACCGGCCGCGGAGGAGAAGGAGACGAACAGCGCGAGGTCGTCGTCGGCGGTGAGGTCGTGCAGGTGCCAGGCGGCGTCGACCTTGGGCCGCAGCACGGCGTCGAGGCGGTCCGGCGTCAGGGAGGCGAGGACGCCGTCGTCCAGGACACCGGCGGCGTGCACGACACCCGCGAGGCGGTGCTCGGTCCGGATGTCGGCCAGCACGGCGGACAGGGCGTCGCGGTCGGCGGCGTCGCAGGCCACGATCTGGGCGTCCACGCCGAGGTCGGCGAGTTCGTCGAGCAGTTCGGGAGCGCCGTCGGCGTCCGGGCCGCGCCGGGAGGTCAGGACCAGGTTCCGGACGCCGTGCGCGGAGACGAGGTGCTTGGCCAGCAGCGCGCCCAGTCCCCCGGTGCCGCCGGTGACAAGCACCGCGCCGTCGAGGGCCGGGGCCTCCTGCGAGGCAACGGCCTTGGCGAGGCGCGGGGCGAGGACCACGCCGTCGCGGATGACGACCTCGGACTCGTCGGCGGCGAGCGCGATGCTCAGCGCGGCCTCGGAGGACGGCAGGCCGTCGGTGTCGACGAGCAGGACCCGGCCGGGGTTCTCCGACTGCGCGGAGCGGACCAGGCCGCGGGCCGCGGCGGCGGCGAGGTCGAGCACGTCCTCACCGGCCGTGGCGACGGCGTTCGTGGTGACGAGGACCAGGCGCTCGTCGTGGTCGCCCGCCAGCCACTCCTGGAGGAGCTGGAGCACGGAGTGCGCGGTGGAGTGGACCGAGTCGACGTCGTTGGTGCCGCGCACCGGGATCACCACGGCGGGCGACTCGTCGTCCGCCCCCTCGGTGACCGGGATCCAGGTGAGGCTGAACAGCGAGTCGGACGTGGTGGAGCGGACGGCGCTGAGCTGGTCGGTCGAGATCGCCCGCAGCACCAGCGATTCCACGGACGCGACCGGCTCGCCCGCGCCGTCGGCGACGAGCAGCGAGACGGCGTCGGTGCCCGCGCGGGTGATGCGGACCCGCAGGGTCGTGGCGCCCGCGGCGACGAGTTCGACGCCGCTCCAGGAGAACGGCAGCCACGGACCGTCGGCGGAGCTGAGGAACTCGCCGTGCGCGATGGCGTGCAGCGCGGCGTCCAGCAGCGCGGGGTGCAGGCCGAAACCGTCGACGGCCGTGCCCTCGGGCAGCGCGGCCTCGGCGTAGACGGCGTCGCCGTCGCGCCACACCGCGCGCAGGCCCTGGAACACCGGGCCGTAGTGCAGGCCACCGGCGGCGAGGGCGTCGTAGAGGCCTTCCAGGTCAACGGACTCCGCGCCCGCGGGCGGCCACGTCGTCAGGTCGTCCGAAGCGCCCAGCGAGGACGGGGCCAGGGTTCCGGTCGCGTGCCGGACCCACCCGCCCTCGTCTTGGCGGGCGGAGATGGTGAAGGAGCGACGACCGGCCGGGTCCGCCTCGGCCACGGCCACCTGGAGCTGCACGGCCCCGTGCTCGGGCAGCACCAGCGGGGCCTGCACGGTCAGCTCGTCGAGCAGCGCGCAGCCGACGTGGTCGGCGGCGCGGATGGCGAGGTCCACGAAGGCCGTGCCGGGCACGAACACCAGACCGGACACGACGTGGTCGGCGAGCCACGGGTGGGTGCCGACCGACACGCGGCCGGTGAACACGACACCGCCGTCGTCGTCGGACAGGTCCACGACCGCGCCGAGCAGCGGGTGGTCCGCCTCGCCCAGACCGGCGGCGGTGACGTCCACGACGGAGGAGCCGTTGCCGATGAGCCAGTAGCGCCGGTGCTGGAAGGCGTAGGTGGGCAGGTCGACCGCGCGGGCGCCGGACCCGGCGAACACCGGCGTCCAGTCGACCGGCAGGCCGCGCACGTGCGCCTCGGCCAGCGAGGTGAGGAACCGGCGGAGGCCGCCCTGGTCGCGGCGCAGCGAGCCGAGCGCGAGACCGGTGGCGTCGGCGTCGTCGAGCATGTCCTGCACCGGCATGGTGAGCACCGGGTGCGGGCTGACCTCGACGAACGCCCGGAAGCCCTGGCCGATCATGGTCTCGACGGTCGGCGCGAACACGACCGTGCCGCGCGCGTTGCCGTACCAGTACTCGGCGTCCAGTTCCGCGCCGTCGACCAGCTCGCCGGTGACGGAGGAGAACATCGGGATCGTGGTCGCGCGCGGGGTGATCGGCGCGAGCGCGGCCACGACCTCGTCGCGGATGATCTCGACGACCGGCGAGTGCGAGGCGTAGTCGACGCGGACGCGGCGGGCGCGCACGCCCTCGGCCTCCAGGTCGGCGACCAGCCGGTCGAGCACCTCGGGCTCGCCGGAGAGCGTGATCGAGCGGGGGCCGTTGATCGTCGCGATCGACACCCCGGCGACGTCGGCGATCCGCTCCCGGACGGTCGCGAGGGGCAGGCCGACCGAGGCCATGCCGCTCTTGCCCGCCAACGCGATGAGCGCCTTGCCGCGCAGGGCGACGACCAGCGCGGCGTCCTCCAGCGACAGCGCGCCCGCGACGCACGCGGCGGCGATCTCGCCCTGCGAGTGGCCGATCACGGCGTCGGGCTTGATGCCGTAGGACTGCCAGAGCGCCGCCAGGGAGACCATGACGGAGAACAGCGCGGGCTGCACGACGTCGACGCGGTCCAGGCTCGCCGCGCCCTCCTCGGCGCGCAGCACGGCGGTCAGCGACCAGTCGACGTGCGCGGACAGCGCCTGCTCGCACTCGGCGATCCGGGCGGCGAACACCGGCGAGGAGGCCAGCAGCTCACCGGCCATGCCGACCCACTGCGAACCCTGGCCGGGGAAGACGAAGGCGGTCTTGCCGCGCACGTCGGACGCGCCGCGCGCGAGGTCGGTGACCGGGCCGTCCTCGGCGAGCCCGCGCAGACCGGCGACCAGCTCGGCGCGGTCCTCGCCGACGAGCACGGCGGCGTGGTCGAACCGGGATCGCTTGGCGGCCAACGAGTACGCGACGTCGGTGAGGTCGACGTCGCCGTCGATCAGGGCGACGAGCCGGGCGGCCTGGGCACGCAGGGCCTCGGGGGTCTTGGCGGACAGCAGCAGCGGGACGGCGGGAAGCGCCACCCGCTCGGTCTCGTCGACGGCCTCGGGTGCCTGCTCCAGGATGGTGTGGGCGTTGGTGCCGCTGATGCCGAACGACGACACGGCCGCGCGGCGCGGGCGGTCCACTGCGGGCCACGGCGTGGTCTCGGTGACCAGCTCGACCGCACCGGACGCCCAGTCGACGTGCGGGGTGGGGTTCTCGGCGTGCAAGGTCTTCGGGACGACGCCGTGCTTGATGGCCATGACCATCTTGATGACGCCCGCGACACCGGCGGCGGCTTGGGCGTGGCCGATGTTGGACTTGAACGAGCCCAGCAACAGCGGCTGAGAGCGGTCCTGGCCGTACGCGGCGAGCAGGGCCTGCGCCTCGATCGGGTCGCCGAGCTTCGTGCCGGTGCCGTGCGCCTCGACGGCGTCCACATCGGACGGTTCGAGCTTGCCGGAGGCCAACGCCTGCGCGATCACGCGCTCCTGGGCGAGGCCGTTGGGGGCGCTCAGGCCGTTGGACGCGCCGTCCTGGTTGATGGCGGACCCACGGACGATCGCGAGGACCTGGTGGCCGTTGCGGCGGGCGTCGGAGAGCTTCTCGACGGCGAGCATGCCGACGCCCTCGGCCCAGCCGGTGCCGTCCGCGTCGGCGGAGAACGCCTTGCAGCGGCCGTCGGTGGACAGGCCGCGCTGGCGGGAGAACTCGACGAACATGCCGGGGGTCGCCATGACCGCGACACCGCCCGCGAGGGCGAGCGTGCACTCGCCGGAGCGCAGCGCCTGGATCGCCCAGTGCAGGGCGACCAGCGAGGAGGAGCACGCGGTGTCGATCGTGACGGCCGGGCCTTCCAGGCCCAGGGTGTAGGAGATGCGGCCGGAGGCGACGCTGGTCGCGTTGCCGGTGAGCAGGTAGCCCTCGACGCCGTCCTCGGCGTCGGCGGTCTCGGCGGCGTTGCCGTACTGGTACTGGGCCGCGCCGACGAACACGCCGGTCCGGCTGCCGCGCAGGGTGTTCGGGTCGATGCCCGCGTGCTCCAGCGTCTCCCACGAGGTCTCCAGCAGCACCCGCTGCTGCGGGTCCATCGCCAGCGCCTCGCGGGGGCTGATGCCGAAGAAGTTCGCGTCGAACTCGGCGGCGTCGTGCAGGAACCCGCCGTCGGCCACGTACGCGCTGCCCGCCGCCTCGGGGTCGTCGTCCAGGTTCAGCTCCCAGCCGCGGTCGCCGGGCATCCCGCCGATGGCGTCGCCGCCGGACTCCACGAACTCCCACAGCTGGTCGGGGGACGACACACCGCCGGGAAAACGACAGCCCATGCCGACGATCGCGATGGGCTCCTGGCCCTCGCGGTCGAGCTCGCGCAGCTTCCGCTTCGCGTCGTCGAGCTCGCTCGTCACCTTTCGCAGGTAGGCGAGGACCTTGTCTTCGTTGGCCATTCGAGTCGTCTCCTCTACAGCGGTGCAGGCGAGTTGAGGGTGATCACGAGGAGCTGAGGTTGTTGTCGATGAAGTCGAAGAGCTCGTCGTAGCCCGCCTCGTCCAACGTGGCCTTGCCGGCGCTCTCGTCCGAGGAGCCGCCGTTCCACTTGGCCAGCACGCGCTGCAACCGGCTGGTGATCTTCGTGCGCATCGGGTCGTCCGCGTCGACCTCGCCGAACGCGAGTTCCAGGCGGTCCAGTTCGTCGAGCAGGGTCGCGGCCGGGCTGTCGTTGCCGACCAGCTCCACGCGCAGGTGGGCGGCCAGCTCGATCGCGTTGGGGTAGTTGAAGACCAGCGTCGCGGGCAGCTTCACGCCGGTCGCGGCGCTGAGCGTGTTGCGCAGCTCCACCGCGGACAGCGAGTCGAAGCCGAGTTCCTTGAACGCCAGCGTGGGCTTGATGTCCAGCGCCGACTCGTAGCCGAGGACGACCGCGACCTGCCCGACCACGAGGTCCAGCAGCAGTTCGTCCTGCTCGGCCTTGGTCTTGCCGGTGAGCCGCTGCGACCAGGAGGCCGGTTCGGCCTTGCCCGCGGCGGCGGCCGTGCGCCGGGCCGGGGCGCGGACCAGGCCGCGCAGCAGCGGGTGCACCTCGCCGGAGTCCCGCAGCGTCGACAGGTCCAGCTTCACCGGGGCGAGCAGGGCGTCGTCGGTGACGCGGGCCAGGTCGAACAGCGCCAGGCCGTCGGCGGCGGCCAGCGCGGGCATCCCCGAGCGGGCCATGCGGGCGAAGTCGGCGTCGGTGAGGGTCGACCCCATGCCCGCGGTCTGGTCCCACGGGCCCCAGGCCAGCGAGATCGCCGGGAGGCCGCGGTGACGGCGGTGCACCGCGAGGGCGTCGAGGAACGTGTTGGCGGCGGCGTAGTTCGCCTGCCCCGCCCCGCCGAACAGGCCGGAGGACGAGGAGAAGACGACGAACATGGCCAGGTCGAGATCGGCGGTCAGCTCGTGCAGGTGCGCGGCGGCGTCCGCCTTCGGACCGAGCACGGTGGACAGTCGATCGGGGGTCAGCGAGTCGAGGACGCCGTCGGCGAGCACGCCCGCCGCGTGCACCACGCCGGTCAGCGGGTGCTCGATCCCCTTGAGCAGGGCCGAAACGGCGGCGTGGTCGGCGACGTCGCACGCCGCCAGGTCCACGGTCGCGCCGAGGCCGACCAGCTCGTCGGCCAGCTCGCGGGCGCCGGGGGCGTCCGCGCCGCGCCGGGAGGTCAGCACCAGGTGCCGCACGCCGTGCTCGGCGACGAGGTGCCGGGCCACGAGCGCGCCCAGTCCCCCGGTGCCGCCGGTGATGAGCACCGAGCCGTTCGGGTCGAGCGGGGTCGGGATGGTCAGCACGACCTTGCCGGTGTGCTTGGCCTGGCCCAGGTAGCGGAACGCCTCCGGCGCGCGGTGGATGTCCCACGTGGTCACGGGCAGCGGGGTGAGCGAGCCGTCGGCGAACCAGCCGTGCAGGCGGGTCAGCAGCTCTCCGATGCGGTCCGGTCCGGCCTCGATCAGGTCGAACGCCGTGTAGGCCACGTCGAGGTGCTGCTTCGCGACCGCGGCGGAGTCCCGCACGTCGGTCTTGCCCATCTCCAGGAACCGGCCGCCGTGCCCCTGCGCCACCAGGCGCAGCGAGGCGTCGACGAACTCGCCGGACAGCGCGTTGAGGACCACGTCCACGCCCTGGCCGTCGGTGGCGATGGTGAACTGGTGCTCGAAGTCGATGGTGCGGGAGGACGCGATGTGGTCGTCGGCGATCCCGGCGGCCCGCAGCGCGTCCCACTTGCCGGTGCTCGCCGTGCCGTAGACCTCCGCGCCGAGGTGGCGGGCGATCTGCGTGGCGGCCATGCCGACACCACCGGCGGCGGCGTGGACCAGGATCGACTCGCCGGACTGGAGGCCTCCCAGGTCCTCCAGTGCGTAGAGCGCGGTGAGGAACACCAGCGGCACGCCCGCGGCCTGGGTGAACGACCAGCCGTCCGGGATAGGGCAGACCTTGCGGCGGTCGGCGATCACGACCGGGCCGAACGCGGCGTCGACCATGCCCATGACCCGGTCGCCGACGGCGAGGTCGGCCACGCCGGGCCCGACCTCCAGGACCACGCCCGCGCCTTCCAGGCCCATGATCCCGGCGTCGCCGGGGTACATGCCGAGCACGTTCATCACGTCGCGGAAGTTCACGCCCGCCGCGCGCATCGCGATCCGGACCTCGCCGGGTTCCAGCGCGGACTCGGCGTGCGGCCACGGGATCGTGGTCAGGTTGTCGACGGTGCCGGAGGTGGTGAAGTCCAGGCGCCACGCGGAATCCGTGGCCATCGGGGCGATCGAGTCGGAGTTGGCGCGGACCAGGCGCGGGGCGTACAGCGTGCCCGCGCGGACCGCGACCTCCAACTCCCCCGCGCCCAGCACGGCGGGCAGGACCTCGTCGATCGCGGTCACGTCGTCCAGGTCCAGCAGGACGATCGCGCCGGGGTGCTCGGACTGCGCGGAGCGGACCAGGCCGGACGCGCTGGACTGGGCGGGGACGGTGATGTCCTCGCCGGGCAGCGCGGCGACGGCGTGGCTGGTCACGACGACCAGCACCGACTCCTCGGTGCGGTCCTCCACGAAGGACTTGAGGCCCGCCAGCAGTTCGGCGGTCACGGTGTGCACGTTGGCGGAGTCGGCGACGTGCAGGATCGTCACGTCCTCGACCGACTCGGGTTCGGCGGTGACCGGCGTCCAGTCGACCCGGTACAGGGAGTCGACGCCGACTCGGGTGAACTGCTCGCCGCTGATCGGCCGCAGCACCAGCGAGTCGACGCGGGCGACCGGCGAGCCGGTGCCGTCGGCGACGTCCACGGAGATGCCGTCGCCGTTCGGGGAGACACGGGCGCGCAGCGTCTCGGCACCGGCGGCGAACAGGCTCACCCCGGTCCAGGAGAACGGCAGCGAGGCCGGGCCGCTCTGCTCCGAACCGTCGCCGATGCCGAGGGTGTGCAGAACGGAGTCGAGCAACGCCGGGTGGACGCCGAACGCGCCCGCCCGACGCTGTTCCGCCTCGGGCAGCGAGACCTCGGCGTACACGTCCTCGCCACTGCGCCAGGCGTTCACCAGCCCGCGGAAGACCGGGCCGTAGCGCAAACCGCCCGCGGCGAGGTCCTCGTAGAGGCCGGACAGGTCAAGGGGAACGGCTCCGGCGGGCGGCCACTGCGCCAACTCGAACGCGGGAGCCGTGGTGTCGTCGGTGAGGACGCCGGTCGCGTGCACGATCCACGCGGCGTCGTCGTCATCGGCGCGGGAGTAGACGGTGAGCATCCGGCGGCCGGGTTCGGCGTCCAGCTCGACGTGCAGGCTGATGCCGCCCTGCGCCGGGACGATCAGCGGGGCCTGGAGCAGCAGCTCCTCCAGGTGGCCGCAGCCGACCTGGTCGCCCGCGCGGATCGCCAGCTCCACCAGCGCGGTGCCGGGCACGACCACGTTGTCGGCGACGACGTGGTCGGCCAGCCAGGCGTGCGTGGCGACGGACAGGCGGGCGGTGAACAGCACACCGCCGTCGGGCATGGGCAGCACCGCGGCGAGCAGCGGGTGACCGGCGGCGGACAGGCCGGCGGACGTCACGTCGCCGACAGAACCGTTGTCCTCCAACCACAGGCGCTGGCGGTCGAACGCGTAGGTCGGCAGGTCGACGCGCTGGGCGCCGGTGCCGGAGAAGTAGGCGGCCCAGTCGATCCGGACGCCGCGGACGTGCAGACCGGCGAGCGCGGTGGTGAGCGCCGTGACCTCGGGGCGGTCCTTGCGCAGCGCCGGGACCAGCACGGCCTTCTCGACGCTCTCCGCGCCCATGGCGGTGAGCACGGCGTCGGGGCCCAGCTCCAGGAACGTCGACACGCCCTGGGCTTCCAGCGTCGTGACGGCGTCGGCGAACCGGACGGCCGTGCGGATGTGGGTCACCCAGTACTCGGCGGAGCACAGCTCCACGGCGGTGGCGAGCGTGCCCGTCGCCGTGGAGACGATCGGGATGAGCGGCGAGGAGTAGGTCAGCCGGTTCGCCACCGCGCGGAAGTCGTCGAGCATGGCGTCCATGTGCGCCGAGTGGAACGCGTGGGAGACGGTGAGCCGCTTGGACTTCCTGTCGTCGAAGGCGTCGACCACCGCGAGCACGGCGTCCTCGTCGCCCGCGAGGACGACCGAGGTCGGGCCGTTGACCGCGGCAATCGTAACGCCGTTACCAATCAGCGGGAGGACTTCCTCCTCGGTGGCCTGGAGTGCGACCATCGCGCCACCGGTCGGCAGCGCCTGCATCAACCGGCCGCGGGCCTCGACGAGCGTCGCGGCGTCCTCCAGGGACAGGACACCGGCCACGTGGGCGGCGGCCAGCTCGCCGATCGAGTGCCCGGCCAGGAACTCCGGCCTCACACCCGCCGCTTCGAAGAGGCGGTAGAGCGCCACCTCGACGGCGAACAGGGCGGGCTGCGTCATCCCGGTCTGGTCCAGCGCGGCGGCGTCGTCGCCGAACACCACGTCACGGACCGGGCCGTCGAACTCGGCGCACACCGCATCGAACGCCTTGGCGTACACCGGGAACGCGTCGTACAGCTCGCGGCCCATGCCGAGCCGCTGCGACCCCTGACCGGTGAACAGGATCGCCAACCCGCCGTCGGTGACCGCGCCGCGCTGGAGGTTCGCCGCCGCGCCGCCGTCGACCAGCGCGTCCAGCCCGGACGTGAGAGCGGCCGCGTCGGCTCCGACCACGACCGCGCGGTGGGCGAGCGCGGTCCGGGTCGTCGCCAGGGAGAAGGCCACGTCGTCGAGGTGCAGGTCGGCGGCGGAGAGGTGGTCGCGCAGGCGGCGGGCCTGCTCGCGCAGCCCGTCCTCGGTGCGCGCGGCCAGCAGCCACGGCAGCACCTCGCGGCCCTGGCGCACGACCTCGACCGGCTCCTCGACGGGCGCCTGCTCCAGCACGACGTGGGCGTTGGTGCCGCTCACGCCGAACGAGGAGACGCCCGCGCGGCGGGGGTTGCCGGTCTCGGGCCACGGGCGGGCCTCGGTCAGGATCTCCAGCGATCCGGCTTCCCAGTCGACCTGGTGGGACGGCTCCTCGGCGTGCAGCGTCTTGGGGGCCAGACCGTGGCGGATGGCCATGACCATCTTGATGACGCCCGCGACGCCCGCCGCGGACTGGGTGTGGCCGATGTTGGACTTGAGCGAGCCCAGCAGCACGGGACGCTCGCGGTCCTGGCCGTAGGTGGACAGGATGGCCTGCGCCTCGATCGGGTCGCCGAGCCGCGTGCCGGTGCCGTGCGCCTCGACCACGTCCACGTCCGCGGGGGCCAGACCGGCGTTGGCCAGGGCCTGGAGGATCACCCGCTGCTGCGACGGGCCGTTGGGGGCGGTGAGGCCGTTGGACGCGCCGTCCTGGTTGACCGAGCTGCCGCGCACGACGGCGAGGACCTCGTGACCGTTGCGCCGGGCGTCGGAGAGCTTCTCGACGAGCAGCAGGCCGACGCCCTCGGACCAGCCGGTGCCGTCGGCGTCGTCGGAGAACGCGCGGCAGCGGCCGTCCGGGGAGAGCCCGCCCTGCTTGCCGAACTCGGCGAACACGGCCGGGGTGCTCATCACCATGACGCCGCCGGCGAGCGCGATGGAGCACTCGCCGTTGCGCAGCGCGGTGGCGGCGAGGTGCAGCGCGGTGAGGGAGGACGAGCACGCCGTGTCGACCGTGACCGCGGGGCCTTCGAGGCCGAAGGTGTAGGAGAGGCGACCGCTCAGGACGCTGGGGGCCGCGCCCGTGAGCAGGTGGCCGGCGACCTCGTCGGGGACCTCGGTCAGGCCGATGCCGTAGCCCATGGCGCTGCCACCGATGAACACACCGGTCTGGCTGCCGCGCAAGGACCTGGGGTCGATTCCGGCGCGTTCGAACACTTCCCACGTCGTTTCCAGCAGCAGTCGCTGCTGGGGGTCCATGGCCAGTGCTTCACGCGGGGAAATTCCGAAGAACGCGGGCTCGAAATCGGCCGCGTCATAGAGGAACCCGCCGCCCTCGACCGCGAAAACACCGTTTTCGG
>Ga0247771_1000030_pt1 | contig 70639 bp, 71 predicted proteins | sample UWRJL197509C6_FD_179948 | JGI IMG/M metagenome (GOLD analysis project Ga0247771, IMG submission 179948) | Plant litter microbial communities from Arlington Agricultural Research Station in Wisconsin, United States - UWRJ-L197-509C-6 | ecosystem: Environmental > Terrestrial > Plant litter >... | reverse complement strand
GGTGGAGTTGGGGTCGCAGTTCGAGGCGGGCGCGGGTTCCGGGGCGGGCGGCGGCACGACCACCGGAGCCGGGGCGGGGGCGGGTTTTTCGACGGTCGTGGTGGTCGTGGTCGGCGGCACGGTGGTGGTGGTGGTGGTGGTGGTGGTCGTCGTCGTCGTCGTGGTCGTCGTCGTGGTGGGCGAGGCCTTGGTCGTCGTGGTCGTCGTCGCGGCGGCGGACGAGGACGTCACCAGTGGTGCGGCGCTGCTCGGGTCCTTGGGCTTGGTGCCGCCGTTGGCGACGCCGATGACCACCAGGAGGCCGACCACGGCGGCGACGATCATCACCGGCTTGCGGTTCGCCTTGTGCTTGGGCTGCAACGGGATGACCGGCGCCATCGGAGCGCCGACGGGGGCGTAGGTCTGCGTGGCGGGGCCCGGCGCGGGCAGCGGGACGACGCCGTCGCCGTTGCGGGGCAGGCGGAGCACGACCTCCAGGCCGCGCGCGCCGCGTTGCACGACGGCGCTGCACCCCGGACGACCGCCGCGGGCGGTGACCTGGGCGACGAGCGGGGCGTAGCGGCGGGACATCAGGTGGGTCAGCTCCCCCACGCGCTGCCCGTCGAGGAGGACCTCGATCCCGCGTTCGCCGCGGTACTTGCCGGAGGCGATCGTGCACCACGCCAGCTCGACGGCGACGTGCCGCTCCTGACCCTCGGTGACGGTGTAGCGGGCGAGCGCGAGCTGGTGGTGCTCCTCGCGCGTGACCGTGACGGACACCTCGGCGTCCAACTTCACCAAGCCTGCCGACGAGTTCTCGATCACCATGCGCTCCAGGGGGCTGAACGGTTGTATGCCTCACCATCGGCGCTCCCGGCCCACCGTTACCGTCAGCTACGAACGGGTCACGGTTGCCCCGGACGGGTAACGGCGGGGCGCGGGATCCCGATCCGTTCGCCCGGTGCGGCCCCCGGAGTCGGCCTACCCTCCACGGGTGGACCTCCCCGTGATGCCGCCGGTCAAGCCGATGCTCGCGCGAGCCGTGCACGAGGTGCCCGTCGCCGAGGGCCTGGTGTACGAGCCGAAGTGGGACGGGTTCCGCTGCGTGGTGTTCCGCGACGGCGACGAGCTCGAACTCGGCTCCCGCAACGACCGCCCGCTGACCCGGTACTTCCCCGAACTGGTCGAGCTGCTGAAGGCCGTGCTGCCCGAGCGGTGCGTGGTCGACGGCGAGATCGTCATGGTCACCGGGGCAGGGTTGGACTTCGACACCCTCCAGCTGCGCCTGCACCCGGCGGCGTCCCGCGTGCGGAAGCTGGCCGAGGAGACGCCCGCCAGCTTCGTCGCGTTCGACCTGCTGGCGCTCGGCGAGCGCGACCTGACCGGTGAGCCGTTCTCGGTCCGGCGGGCGCTGCTCGCGGACGTCGTCGACGGCGAGCTGGCCCGCGTGCACCTGACGCCGATCACCGACGACCCGGCCGTGGCGCGCGACTGGTTCACCCGGTTCGAGGGCGCGGGGTTCGACGGCGTGATGGCGAAGCCGGACGTGCCGTACGAGCAGGACAAGCGGGTGATGTGGAAGGTGAAGCACGAGCGGACCGCCGACTGCGTCGTCGCCGGGTTCCGGTGGCACAAGGACGGCGTCGGCGTGGGGTCGCTGCTGCTCGGCCTGTACGACGACGAGGGCGTCCTGCACCACGTCGGCGTCGCGAGCAGCTTCACCGCCGCACGCAGGCGTGAGCTCGTGGAAGAACTGGAACCGTTGCGGCACAACGCCCTCGACGACCACCCGTGGCGCTCCTGGGCCGAGGCGCAAGCCCACGAGCAGGGCAGGATGCCCGGCGGCCAGAGCCGCTGGAGCGCGGGCAAGGACCTGTCGTGGGAACCGCTGCGCCCGGAGTGGGTGGCGGAGGTCCGCTACGAGCACGTGTCCGGTGGCCGCTTCCGCCACATGAGCCGCCTGACCCGCTTCCGCCCGGACCGCACCCCGGACTCGTGCACCTACGCCCAACTCGAAGTAGTCGCCCCGGCCGAACTGGCGACCTTGTTCGGCACACCGAAGGCCTGACGGGTCGACTCGGCGGGAGACCACGAGCCGACCGATCGGCTCGCCTGCGCTTGGCACGAACGGACCGATAGGCGGCCTCGGGAGAAGTACCTCACGACCTCACCTGCCGGGGATTGCGGCGCCGGTGAGCGTCCAAGCCCACCAACCCACCGGCGCCGCTGGTGGGAACGTCCTCGTCGCGGCGCTGGGCCGCGGGCACTTCCACCACATCGCCGCGGTCGGACGGTGGCTGCCCCTCGGAGCCACCGGCGCGACCGCTCCACGCCGGGATCGGGCCCGGCGAAAACCTCGTGGCCACCGGCCGCTACGGGCGGGAGGTGGCCGATGGTCGGCCCCACGCTGCCGGGCGGACCGCCGACGGGCGGGTCCGGCCGTGGTGTTCGGGTCTGGTCAGGCACGGGGTGCGACGGGCGTCGCGCACGACTGCCGCGTCGACCACGCAGGTGTCGACCGGTGTTCCGGTCATCGCACGATCCGCCACGGTGCCCATCACAGCAGACGGGTCAGGCGATCCTGTCGTCCGGGAGCTCCAAGAGCTCCTCCAGGACCGAGCACGCGGGTCCGCGCCTGCGCCACGAGAACCTGGTCGGGGCCAGGACGTTCGGCTCGTCGGCGGGCATCCGGGTCGCCACCGCGTCGTCCTCGGTGTGCAGCCTGACCACGTCGATCACGTTGTCGTGCGCCCGAACGCCCACGACGGCGGCGAGCTCGCCGCGCGCGTCGGTGGGGTGCAGGAACTGGAACCCGCGCGAGATCAGCTCGCGCAGCCGGACTTCGGCCCTGGCCGCCGTGTCAACGGACGAGGTCATCGAACTCGCCGTCCTTGGCCCCGGCCAGGAAGGCCGAGATCTCGGCGCGGGTGTACACCAGCGCGGGTCCGTCCGGGAAGCGGGAGTTGCGCACGGCCACGTCCCCACCGACCAGCGCGCTCACCTCCACGCAGTTGCCCAGAGCACCGCTGTAGCTGCTCTTCGTCCACGTCGTCCCGACGAGCTGCGCGGCCGACATTCCGTTGCGGATCCCGCTCACCACGACACCACCTTCAAGAAGCCACAGGAGTGCATCTGCACGTGCATCTGACTGCGCACAGACGGTAGCACCCTGTGACGCACGGGTAAATGCACGTGCAGATGCGCGGTCTACCCCGATCGGGTTAAATTTCCGCGCGGACCTTCGCCAGCATCTGGCGGGTGCGATCGGGCGTCACGGCATCCACCGTCAGCCGGTCGAACGCTCGGCTGTACAGCTCCACCTCGTCGCGTTTGTCCAGGTAGAGGGCACCGGCGAGGTGTTCGATGTACACCAGGTCGGGCAGCTCCGGCTCACCGAAGCGGAGCATCGTGAAGGGGCTCTCGGCGGCGTACCCGCTGAGCGCGAACGGCACGACCTGAAGGGTGATCTGCGGCTGCTTGGTCAGCTCGAGCAGGTGGTCCAACTGGCGCAGCATGATCTCGCGTCCGCCGATGGGCCTGCGCAGCACCGACTCGTCGATCACGGCCCACAGGCGGGGCGCGCCGGGGCGGTGGAGGATCTTCTGGCGGTTCATCCGCAGGCCCACGCGGCGCTCCACGTCCGGGCCCGCCGAGTCCGGCCTGCCGTGGCTGGCGATGGCCCGCGCGTAGTCCTCGGTCTGCATGAGTCCGGGCAGGAACTGGAGCTCGTAGGTGAGGATGCGGGTCGCCGCCTCCTCCAGCCCGACGAAGTCCTGGAACCAGTCCGGCATGAGGTCGTTGAACCGGTGCCACCAGCCCGGTTGGTTCGAGCGCTTGACCATCTCGAGGAACGTGTCGCGCTCCGCCTGGTCGGTGACGCCGTACATCGTGAGGAGGTCCGAGACGTCGCGCTCCTTGAGCCCGACGCGGCCCAGCTCGAGCCTGCTGATCTTCGACTCGGAACCCCTGATGGAGTAGCCCGCGTCGGCGCGGGTGATGTCCGCGGCCTCGCGCAGCCTGCGCAGCTGGGCGCCGAGCACGATCCGCAGCGCGGTCGGTCCACCGGATGAGGCAGCGGGATCCACCGTGGTCATAACCGTCCTCCTGCGTTTCCCGGCACGTGCGCCCACCCGTGACGGCCGGTCCACCCGAACAGCGGTTGCGCTCAGTGAAGGCGTGGCAGGCCGGTCACCGAACGTACACCGCATGGCCCCAAGGTCAACTTCGTGCCTGATGCTCGCACTTCGAGCCCATATGCTTACGCTAGGTGCACTGTGATCTGGTGCACAAACTCCCCCGATAACAACGCTCTGTGAGGCCTGCCATGCCCGGTAGCACCGCCCCGTCGTCGGACGTTGCCGCACCCGTCTACATCGACACGACCAAGGCGAGCATCGCCAGGGTCTATGACGCCTTCCTGCACGGGAAGGACAACTACGAGATCGACCGCGAGGTCCTCCGGCGCGTGCAGCGGGTCGCCCCCGAAGCGGCCACGCTGGCGTGGGACAACCGGGCGTTCCTGATCCGGGCGAGCCGGTTCATCGCCAGCCAGACGGGCATCACCCAGTACCTGGACTGCGGCTCCGGCCTGCCCACGGCCGAGAACACCCACCAGGTCGTGCAGCGCCTCCAGCCCGAGGCGAAGGTCGTCTACGTCGACAACGACCCGGTGGTCCTGGCGCACGGCCGGGCGCTGCTGGAGGAGAACGACCAGACGCACTTCACCGCCGAGGACATCTTCGAGCCGGAGAAGATCCTGGCCAACGAGGTCGTGACCAAGCACATCGACTTCTCCCAGCCGGTGGCGCTGTTCCAGCTCGGCACGTTCCACCACTACGACGGCGAGCGCACCCCCGCGGACATCATGAAGGCCTACGTCGACGCGCTGCCCCCCGGCTCGTACGTCGCGTTGTCGCACTTCTACGACCCGCAGACCCCGGAGCACAGCGAGGTCGCCCGGCGCATGGAGGACACCTTCCTGCACAGCCCGATGGGCACCGGCCTGTTCCGCACGCGGGACGAGATCCTGGAGATGTTCCCCGGCCTGGAGCTGATCGACCCCGGCCTCACGCTGTGCGCCGACTGGTGGCCGGACGGTCCCCGGATCAAGCCGCTCGATCAGGTGTCGCACTGCATCGTCGGTGCCGTCGGTCGCAAGCCGTAGTACGTCCTGACAGTTTTGGGCAACACGATCGGGTGATTTTGGTTAACCCGTTCGGCGGCTCGTGGGTGTCCTTCGGCGGTGGAGGACACCCGCGCGACCACTCCCGCTTGACTCTTCCCGCTTGTATGTGTTCACTCACATACATGCCGCTGACCGACACGCCCCGCTCCACCGCCGACGCCCGTCGCACGACGGTCGTCGCCAAGGCGGTGGCGGTCTTCGGCCGCGGCGGCTACCACGCGACGCCGGTCACCGACGTCGCCGTCGCCGCGGGCATCTCCCAGGCGTACGTGCTCCGCCTGTTCGGCGGCAAGCTCGGCCTGTTCACCGCCGCGCTCGACCGCTGCTACCTGCTGATCCGCGAAGCACTCGCCCGCGGCGCGGAGCAGGCGTCCGACGGCACCCCCGCCGAGGTCCTCGAGGTGATGGGCGACGCCTACGCCGCCCTGATCGCCGACCGCGACCTGCTGATGCTCCAGATCCACGCGCAGAGCGCCGCCGACGTCCCGGAGATCCGCGAGGCGCTGCGCCGCGGGTACGCCTCCGTCGTCCAGACGGCGAAGGAGCTGTCCGGCGGCACCGACGAGGAGGTGCAGCGGTTCATCGCGTTCGGCCAGCTCTGCCACCTGATCGTCGCCGCCGAACTCGACTCCGTCGACGCGGATTGGGCCCGCGTCCTCACCGCGGGCATGCGCCACCCCTGATTTCCACACCTCACCCCACCAGCACTTTTCTTTGCCCAAAGAAGTATGTGACCACTCACAAACAAGGAGCCAGCCATGACCGAGAGCATCGAGGTCGTCCTCCCCGGCATCGTCGAGCCGACCGGCCTCCAGGTCCGCACGACCACCGTCCCCGCCCCCGGCGCGGGCCGGGCGTCGATCCGCGTCGAGGCCACCGGCGTCTCGTTCGCCGAGCAGCAGATGCGCCGCGGCAAGTACTACGACCAGCCGCCGTTCCCGTTCGTGCCCGGCTACGACCTGGTCGGCACCGTCACCGCCGTCGGCGAGGGCGTGCCGTCCACCCTCGTCGGCACGCGCGTCGCCGCGCTGACCAAGACCGGCGGCTGGGCGAGCCGGGTCGTCCTGGAGGCCGCCGACCTGGTCCCGGTGCCGGCGGGCGTCGACCCGGCCGAGGCGGAGACCATCGTCGTCAACGGCATCACCGCGTGGCAGATGCTGCACCGGGTCGCGAAGGTCCGCTCGGGCGGCACGGTCCTCGTCCACGGCGCCAACGGCGGCGTCGGCTCCACCCTCGTCCAGCTGGCCGGGCACGCGGGCATCCGCGTGATCGGCACGGCCTCCCCGCGCCACCACGACACCGTCCGCGCGCTCGGCGCGACCCCGGTCGACTACCGCGCGGACGTCCCCGCGCAGGTCCGGGCGCTGGCCCCGAACGGCGTCGACGCCGTGTTCGACCACGTGGGCGGCCCCGGCATCGTCGACTCCTTCAAGCTGCTGGCGAAGGGCGGCACCCTCGTCTCCTACGGCAGCGCCTCCACCCGCGACGACGGCGGCTCGAAGCAGCTGCCGGTGCTCAAGCTCGTGGCGAGGCTCCTGTGGTGGAACCACTCCCCCACGGGCCGCAACGCCCACTTCTTCAACATCTGGGCGGGCAAGCGGAAGGCCGCCGCGTTCCGCGCCAAGCTCGCCGAGGACCTCGGCCAGGTCCTGGCCCTGCTCGCCGACGGCTCCCTGACCGCCCAGGTCGCGGCCCGCTTCCCGCTGACCGAGGCGGCGGCGGCCGTGGCGCTGGCCGAATCGGGCACGGTCACGGGCAAGGTCGTGCTGGTGCCGTGACGGTTCGCACAGCCCCTCCACGAGGTGAGGGTCGGCTAATCTCGGCTGGTGGAGTGCACCCCGACGTTCCTGCGAGCCCGCAGGCCCGAGCACAAGCGGCAGCGCTACGACGCCATCCGCTCCGCCGCCGCGGAGTTGGCGCTGGAGCGCGGGGTCCGCTCGGTCAGCCTCGGCGACATCGCGACGGCCGTGGGCGTGCACAAGTCGGCGATCCTGCGCTACTTCGCCACCCGCGAGGAGATCTACCTCAGCATCGGCGCGGACGCCTGGGTGGACTGGACCCAGGCCCTGCACGCGGAGTTCGCCGACGTCGTCGAGACGACGCCCGCGGCGCTCGCGGAGGCGCTGTCCCGCACCCTCGCCGACCGCCCGCTCCTCTGCGACCTGCTGGCACAGGCCCCGCTCAACCTGGAGCGCCACGTCTCCACCGGTGCGGTGCGGTCGTTCAAGCTGGCCGTGCTCGAAGCGGTGGAGGGGTTGGCCGCGCTGGTCGAGAAGTTGGTGCCCGCCTTGGCCGATCGCGGTTTCGAGGCCGTCGCCGCCATCGCGTGCTTCGCGTCGTCGGCCTGGCAGATCGCCCACCCGTCGGAGAGCCTGGCCGCCCTGTACGCCGCGGAACCCGCGCTGGCCAGGGCGTGCGTCGACTTCGTCCCCACGGTCAGCCGGTTCGGCGAGGTCTACCTGACCGGACTGATCGCGACCGTCAACTAGCGACCAGGCCGCGCACGGTCCGCCGGATCGCGTCCCGGCGGACGGCGACCCCGTCCTCGGACGGGATCTCCGACGCGGACGCCGACCCCCAGGTGGCCGCGAGGGCCAGCACCAGCGACAGCACGACGGCGGGCGGTGACGCCGAGGCGACCACGCCGTCGGCCTGCGCCTTGGCGATGGCGTCCACCTTGGACCGGTACGACTCGGCCACGGTGGGCAGCGCTTCCAGCGCGCCGCGTTCGAGCCGGTGCCACGTCGCCAGCCGGAGCAGGTCCGGGTGCGCCCGGTAGAAGTCGAACAGCTCGCCCGCGTAGCCGGGCAGGTCGTCGGCGGTGAACGGGACCTCGTCCAGCACGCGCACGACGTGGGCGTCGAACACCGCGTCGAAGAGCTGGTCCTTGCTGGAGAAGTAGACGTAGATGAGGTTCTTGTTCGCCTCGGCCGCGGCGGCCACCCGGTCCACCCGCGCGCCCGCTATGCCGTAGGCCGAGAACTCCGCCGTCGCTGCTGCGAGGATGCGGGCTTTCGTGGCCTCGGCGCGGGACATGGCCGCGATCCTAACGGGCCGCCCGAATGGCAAAAACGCCAACGCGCGGCGTCTCGAATCGAGCCGTTCACCACGCCGGGCGGGCCTTCCCGAGCGCCGTCGGGCGGGCGCGGCACCACGCCCGGCGGGCGGGTGTCCGTCCGATGTGGACTCGGCGCGCTGGGCCGTCCGAGCTACCGCCGCTGTGCTCCCCGACTCGTCCGGCGGGCGCGAACGGCGATCCCGGCGCTGGTGCGTTCGGCCGTTCGAGTGCTCTCCGGAGTCGTAGATCACTGGGCCGTTCAGTCGTGAGCGGGCGAGCGCGGATCCGCCGCCGGACTACCCTGGGAGGTGACGCATGGAGGTAACTGGTGGACGTCGACCTGCGCAAACTCCGGTACTTCGTCGCGGTCGCCGAGGAGTTGCACTTCGGCCGCGCCGCCGAGTCGCTGCACATCGCGCAGCCCGTGCTGTCCCGGCAGATCAGGGCGCTGGAGGAGGAGCTGAAGGCGCGGCTGTTCCTGCGCGACAAGCGCGGCACCGAGCTGACACCGGCGGGCGCGCAGCTGCTCACGGACGCGCGGCCGCTGCTCGCCAACGCGGACGCGCTGCGCCGCCGGGTCGGGCGGGCGGCGCGGGGCGCGGACCGGTTCACCGTGGGGTTCATGCCGGGGCTGATCGTGTCGGCGGCGATCCGCGTGCTGGCCTCGCGGCACCCGTCGTTGAGCGTCGACGTGGTGCGCACCGGCTGGTACGACCAGACCGACGTGATCCACGACGGGCGGGTGGACGTGAGCTTCGTGCGGCTGCCCGTGGACCAGCGCGGGCTCCAGGTGCGGCCGCTGCTGGCCGAGCCGCGCGTGGTCGTGCTGCCGGTCGGGCACCGGTTGGCGCACAAGAAGTCCATCGGCATCGCCGACCTCGCCGACGAGCACCTCGCGCAGGACCCGGACGCGGTGCCGGAGTGGCGGGACGTCGCGACGGAGCTGCGCACCGGGCGGCGCGAGCCCGCGCCGGTCGTGCTCACGGTCGAGGAGAAGTTCGAGCACGTCGCCGCGGGCGCGGGCGTGATGGTGCTGCCGAAGTCGGTGACCGAGTTCTACACCCGCCGCGACCTCACGTCGGTGCCCATCGACGACATCGGGCCGAGCCACGTGTGCCTGGCGTGGGACGCCTCCCGCCGCAGCCCGCTGATCCTGGAGTTCGCCGCCATCGCCGAGGAACACCACCGGGTGTACCAGGCCACCTGAGACGATAAGAGGACACCGGCCTGTTGTTAAGTGGACACCGTTCTATTAACGTTGGTCCCAGTCGGGGACCGCCAGAACGGAGCAGCAACGTGGTCGAGGTTCGAATGCGGGTCAACGGCGTGGACGCGGAGGTCGACGTGTCACCGCAGGTCAGCCTGCTCGACGCGCTGCGCGGTGAGCTGGGGTTGACCGGTACCAAGAAGGGGTGCGACCAGGGCGCCTGCGGCGCGTGCACGGTGCTCGCCGACGGCGAGCGGATCAACTCGTGCCTCGCGCTGGCCGTCCAGTACGACGGCCGCGAGATCACCACGGTCGAGGGGCTGGCCGACGGGGGCGAGGCGCACCCGTTGCAGAGGGCGTTCATCCGCAACGACGGCTTCCAGTGCGGCTACTGCACCTCCGGCCAGCTCTGCTCGGCCGTGGGGATGCTGGCCGAGCACCAGGCGGGCGCGCCGAGCGCGGTCACCGAGCACCTGTGCGCCACCGACGTGGAGCTGTCCGAGGGCGAGATCCGGGAGCGCATGAGCGGCAACCTGTGCCGCTGCGGCGCCTACAACGGCATCGTGGCCTCCATCCGGGAAGTGGCGGCGCAGTGAAGACCTTCGCCTACCTGAGCGCGCCGGACGTGGCCACGGCCGTCAGCGCGATCTCCACCGAGCCGGGCGCCAAGTTCCTCGGCGGCGGCACCAACCTAGTCGACCTGATGCGCGAGGGCGTCGAGCGGCCGGACACGGTCATCGACATCACCCGCCTGCCGCTGACCGGGATCGACGAGCTGCCGGACGGCGGCGTGCGGATCGGCGCGCTGGTCCGCAACAGCCACCTCGCGGCGAACCAGCTCATCCGCGGCCGCTATCCCGTGCTGTCCCAGGCGATCCTGACCGGCGCGTCCGCGCAGCTGCGCAACATGGCCACGGTCGGCGGGAACCTGTTGCAGCGCACCAGGTGCCTGTACTTCTACGACAGCGCTGCGGCGTGCAACAAGCGCGAGCCGGGCAGCGGGTGCGACGCGATCGGCGGCTTCAACCGGAGCGGCGCGATCCTCGGCGCCTCGGAGAGCTGCATCGCCACGCACCCGTCGGACATGGCCGTCGCCCTGGTGGCGCTGGACGCCGTCGTGGAGGTCGAGAGCGTGCGCGGCACGCGCCGCGTCCCGCTGGCCGAGTTCCACCGGCTGCCCGGCGAAACGCCGGAGGTGGAGACCACGCTGGCGGCCGACGAGCTGATCACGGCCGTGGAGCTGCCGCCGTCGCCGCTGGCCGCGACCTCCCGCTACCGCAAGGTCCGCGACCGCGCGTCGTACGCGTTCGCGCTGGTGTCCGTGGCCGCCGCGCTGCAGGTCGCCGACGGCACCGTCACCGGCGTGCGGCTGGCGCTCGGCGGGGTGGCGGCGAAGCCGTGGCGCGCCCTGGAAGCCGAACGGGTGCTGCTCGGCGCTCCGGCGACCGAGGAGTCGTTCCAGCGCGCGGCCGAGGCCGAGCTGGCTCCGGCCGTCGGCCGGTCGCAGAACGAGTTCAAGATCGAGCTGGCTCAGCGGGCGATCGTCGCCACGCTCCGGCAGCTGCTCACCGAAGGGGGCGCGGCGTGACCCAGGTCCAGAACCCGCCGGTCACCGGCTCCACGACGGCGGGCAAGTACGTCGGCCAGGCGATCGACCGCGTGGACGGCGCCGTGAAGACCACCGGTGGCGCCAAGTTCGCCGCCGAGATCCCCTACGCGAACCTCGCGCACGCCGCGCTGGCGCACTCCACGGTCAGCCGCGGCCGGATCACCGCCGTCGACACCGCGGCCGCCGAGGCGATCGACGGCGTGATCTCGGTGATCACCCACCTCAACGCGGTCGCGATGCAACCGCCGCCGAAGGTCAGCCCCGTCGACATCGACTCGCTGGCGTCCGGCACGACGGTCAACTACCTCAACACCGACGAGGTGTCGTGGAACGGCCAGCCGATCGCGGTCGTGGTCGCGGAAACCCTGGAGGCCGCCCGAGAGGCGGCCGCGCTGGTCACCGCCACCTACGACGTCCAGCCGTCCACTGTGGACTTCGCGGCCGCGGCGCCGAACGCGGAACCCCAGCCGAGCAGCCTGATCCTGCCCGCGGGCGGCAGCAAGGGCGACGCCGAGGCCGCGCTGGCCGCCGCGCCGGTGTCGGTCGACCTGCGGTTCACCACGCCGATGCACCACCACAACGCCATCGAGCCGCACGCCACCACGGCCGCGTGGGACGGCGACCGGCTGACCGTGCACGAGGCCGCGCAGAACGTCAGCTGGATCCGCAAGCACCTGGCGCACAAGTTCTCCGTGCCGCCGGAGGGCGTGCAGGTGCTCGCGCCGTTCGTCGGCGGCGGGTTCGGCGGCAAGGGCAACGTGTGGGCGGGCACGATCATCACCGCGCTGGCCGCGCGGATGACCGGCAGGCCGGTGCGGATGCTGCTCACCAGGGAGGGCGTGTACCGGACGGTCGGCGCGCGCACCCCGAGCATCCAGCGGGTCGCGCTCGGCGCGCGGGCCGACGGCCACCTGACGTCGCTGATCCACACCAGCGTCACGCAGATGGGCAAGGTCGGCGGGCTGCCGGAAGCCGTGACGTCGCAGTCGAAGTACCTCTACGCGGCGGACAACATCCTGCTCAAGCAGGACGTCGTCAAGCTCGACCAGATCTCGAACACCGCGATGCGCGCCCCCGGCGAGGCCATCGGCACCTACGCGATCGAGGTCGCGATCGACGAGCTGGCGACCAAGCTCGGCATGGACCCGATCGCGCTGCGGATGCTCAACGAGCCGGAGACGGACCCGTTGCACGGCAAGAAGTTCTCGCACCGGCTGCTGCGCGAGGCCTACGCGCGCGGCGCGGAGCGGTTCGGCTGGGCCGACCGGGCCCCGCACGCGGGCGCGACCCGCGACGGCAAGTGGCTGGTGGGCACGGGCGTCGCGACGGCGTACCACCCGTCGTTCCAGCTGCGCGCGAACGTCGTGGTGCGGGTGTCGGTGGACGGCGAGGTGCTGGTTCGGTGCGGTTTCCACGAGATGGGCATGGGCGGGGCGACCGCGCAGGCGCAGATCGCGGCCGACGCGCTGGGCGTGCCGTTCGAGTCGGTGCGGGTGGAGTACGGCGACAGCAGGCTGCCGCTCGCGCCCGGCGCGGGCGGGTCGGCGCAGACCGCGAGCGTCGCGGCGAGCCTGCTGGCGGCGTGCGAGAAGCTGAAGAAGTCCGTGCTGGACCTGGCGAAGAAGTCCGCCGAGTCCCCGTTGCGCGGGCAGCGGCTCGCTGATCTCCGGGCGCGCGACGGCGGCCTGTTCCACGGCGGTGGCGGCGAGACCTACGCCGCGGTGCTGGCCAGGGCGGGTGTCCCGTCGGTCGACGCGGCGATCGGGTCCGAGACCAAGCTCGGCGAACTGACCGGGAACCTGAAGTTCTTCTCCAAGTTCCTGATGGACCGGCGGCGGTGGGTGAAGGCCGCCTGCGGCGCCCAGTTCTGCGAGGTGCGCGTCGACTCCGACACCGGCGAGGTGCGGGTGTCGCGCTGGCTCGGGGTGTTCGACGTCGGCACGGTCGTCAACGCGAAGACCGCCACCAGCCAGTTGAAGGGCGGCATCGTGATGGGCATCGGCGCGGCCCTGTCCGAGGAGAGCCTGGTGGACCCGCGGTCCGGCCGGATCATGAACCCGAGCCTGGCCGAGTACCACCTGCCGGTGCACGCCGACGTGCCGCGCATCGACGTGGAGTACCTCGACGAGCCCGACCCGACCATGCCCCTCGGCCTGCTCGGGATCGGCGAGGTGGGCATCACCGGCGTCGCGGGGGCCATCGCGAACGCCGTGCACCACGCCACCGGCAAACGGGTGCGCGACCTGCCGATCACGGTGGACAAGCTCCTCTAGCGACGGCGAGAAGGCGCCACCGGAAACGCTGGGGCGGCAACGGTTTCCGCCCTACCGTGGAAGGCGGTCGGGGTACCACGCGCGCGGCGCCCCGACCGCGCGAGGAGGGACGGGCTGGTGCGGCCCGCCCCTCCTCGCTTCGCGTTCGGCGCGGGGCGGTATGTCCGGAATGCGCGAGCGCCACGTCACACCCGTTCTCAACCAACCTGTTAGTCAAATATCCTGGAGACGTGACAGGACAAGCGCTCGACGTCCACCGCACCCCCACCACTCCCCCCGCCCGGTCGCACGCGCTGGTCGTGGCGGTCCTCGCCTCCGGCGGCCTGGCCGCGTCGCTGATGCAGACGCTCGTCATCCCGCTGATCCCGGAGTTCCCCCGGCTCCTGCACGCCTCCGCGCTCGACACCTCGTGGGTGATCACCGCGACGCTGCTGGCCGCCGCCGTGATCACGCCCGTCAGCGGGCGGCTCGGCGACCTCTACGGCAAGCGCCGCGTGCTGGTGGCCAGCCTGCTCTCGCTCGTCGTCGGCTCGGTGCTCTGCGCGGTCACGGAGTCGGTGTGGCCGGTGGTGGCGGGCCGGGTGCTCCAGGGCTGCGCGATGGGCGTGGTGCCGCTGGGGATCAGCATCATGCGCGACCTGCTGCCGCCGTCGAAGGTCGGCGCGGCGATGGGCCTGATGAGCGCCACGCTCGGCGTCGGCGGCGCGATCGGGCTGCCGCTGTCCGCGGTGGTCGCCCAGCACACCCACTGGCACGTGCTGTTCTGGGGTTCGGCCGTGATCGGCCTGGTGTGCGCCACGCTGGTCCGGGTCTTCGTCCCGGAGAGCCCGCGAGCGCCCCGCGCCCGGTTCGACCTGCTCGGCGCGCTGTGGCTGTCGACGGGCCTCACGGCGTTGCTGCTGGCCACGATCAAGGGCGGAACCTGGGGCTGGGCGGGCGTTCCGACGCTGGCGCTGTTCGGCGCGGCCGCGGTGCTGCTGCCGCTGTGGGGCCGCTACCAGCTGAGGACCCGCGACCCGCTGGTCGACCTGCGGGTGTCGGCCCGCCGCCCGGTGCTGCTGACGAACCTGGCGGCGGTGCTGATCGGGTTCGCCATGTACGCGTCCGCGCTGCTGTTCCCGCAGCTCCTCCAGGCCCCGGTCGCGACCGGGCAGGGCTTCGGCCTGTCCATGGTCGGCGCGGGCCTGTCGATGGCGCCGCTCGGGGCGGTGATGATGCTGCTGTCGCCGTTCTCCTCGCGGATCTCCGACCGGTTCGGCGCGCGGACGACGCTGATCCTCGGCGCGGCGGTCATCGCCGTGGGCAACGGGATGGCGGTCGTGCTGACCTCCGCTGTCTGGCAGGTCGTGGTCGCCTCGGCGATCCTCGGCGGCGGCATCGGCATCGCGTTCGCCGCGATGCCCGCGCTGATCATGGGCTCGGTGCCGCTGGGCGAGACGGCGTCGGCCAACGGCGTGAACACGCTGATGCGCTCGATCGGCACGTCCACCGCCAGCGCCGTCCTCGCGACCGTGCTGGCGAACACCGCGGTGGCCACCGGCCCGTCCCGCTTCGGCTTCCACGTCAGCTTCATCGCCGCCGCGGGCGCGGCGCTCTTGGCCCTGTGCGTCGCCGCGCTGATCCCCCGGAACACGGCATGATCGACGGGATCAGACCACCCGGAGGAACTCCATGACCGACACCGCCCCCGTCTCCGACCTCACCGGCTGGACGCACCGGCCGTTCACCGCCGCGGGCATCACGCACGACTGCTTCGAGAAGGGCGAGGGCCCCGGTGTGGTGGTGATGCCGGAGATCCCCGGCATCCACCCCGAAGTGCTCGGCTTCGCCGACCACCTGGTCGACCAGGGCTTCACCGTCCGGCTGGTGTCGCTCTACGGGGTGCCGGGCAAGGCTGTCTCCGCGGGGTACACCGTGTCGTCGCTGGCCAAGGCGTGCGTGTCCGCCGAGTTCCGGGCGCTGGCCGTGAACGCCCACCGCCCGGTCACCGACTACCTGCGGGCGGTGTCGCGCGACCTGGCCGAGCGCACGCCCGGCAAGGGCGTCGGCGTGATCGGCATGTGCTTCTCCGGCGGGTTCGCGCTCGCGGCGGCGTTGGAGGACGTCGTGCTGGCCCCGGTGATGAGCCAGCCGTCGGTGCCGTTCCCGTTCGGCGCGACGCGCAAGCGCGACCTCGGGCTCACCCCCGCCGAGGCCGACCGGATCGTCGCGCGCGCCGAGGACGACGGCCTGTGCGTGCTCGGGATGCGGTTCAGCGAGGACGGCATGGCCCCGCGCGACCGGTTCACCGCCCTCCGCGAGCGGCTCGGCGACGCGTTCGAGGTGATCGAACTGGACTCCTCGCCGGGCAACCCCGGCGGCTTCCCCAAGAACGCGCACTCGGTGATCACCGGCGAGGTGCGCGACCGGCCGGGCCACCTCGCGCTGGGCGCGCGGGACCGGGTCGTGGAATTCCTCCGGGAACGCCTCACCTCCTGATTCCGCGCTCGCGCTCCGCGCCGCGGCGAGCACTTTCGCCGTGAGTCGAACCGAACCGCTTCCCCAGCCGTGAAGGCGATTGTTCGGCTCGACCGGTTCGGGGGCGGAGGACGGGATGACGACAGGATTGAGGTTCGCCCTGCTGGGGCCGATCAGGGCGTGGCGGGGCGCCGAGGAGCTGGCGCTCGGCTCGCCCCAGCAACGGGTCACCCTCGCCCTGCTCCTGCTGCGCGAGGGCAAGCCGGTGTCGGTGGAGGAGATCATCGACGCCGTGTGGGGCGACGAGCCGCCGCGGGAGGCGCGGGGCACGGTGCGCACGTACGTGTACCGGCTGCGCCGCCTCCTGTCGCCCGCCGAGGACGGCGTGATCACGTCCGTCGGCGGCGGCTACACGATGTCCGTGGAGGGCGGCGCGGTCGACTGGGCGCGGTTCCGCACGCGGGTCGCCGCGGCCCGTCAGGCCCGTGCCCGCGGCGCGCTCGCGGCCTCGTCCGACCTCCTGCGCTCGGCGCACGACCTGTGGCAGGGCACCGCGCTCGGGGGCCTGCGCGGCGACTTCGTCGAGGTCCAGCGCACGCGGTTGGCGCAGGCCAGGCTGGCCGCGCTGGAGGAGCGCCTGGAGATCGACCTGGCGTTGGGCAGGCACGTCGCGGCGAGCGCGGAGCTGGCCGAGGCGGTCGCCGCCGACCCGATGCGCGAGCGCTTGCGCGCCCTGCTGATGACCGCGCTGTTCCACTCGGGCAGGCAGGCGGAGGCGCTCGCGGTGTACGACGAGGGCAGGCGGCTGCTCGTCGACGAGCTGGGCATCGAGCCCGGCGCGGACCTGCGCGAGCTGCACGGCCGGATCCTGCGCGCCGAGCTGACCCCCGTCGCGACGCCGCCGTCGACCGTGCGGCCACCCGCGCAGCTGCCCGCCGACCCGGCCGATTTCGTCGGCCGCACGCAGGAGCTGGCGCGGATCCGCGGCGCGCTGGACTCCGCCGACCGAGCGCCCGTCGTGGCCGTCAGCGGATTCGTCGGAATGGGCAAGACGGCTCTCGCGGTGCGCGCCGCGCATTCCTTGCGCGCGCGTTTCCCGGATGGGCAGTTGTTCGCCACTCTCGGCGGATCCCACGGCAGTCCTACGGCTCCGGAAAAGGTGCTGACGGGATTCCTCAGCGCGTTCGGGATGGACGCGGAACGGCTGCCGACGGGCGTGCAGGACCTCCTCGCGCTGTGGCGGACCGTCCTCGCCGAACGGCGGGTGCTGGTCGTGCTCGACGACGCGCACGACGTCGAGCAGGTGCGCCACCTGCTCCCCACGACACCGGGGTCGGCGGCGATCGTGACGGGCTGGCGGGACCTGGTCCACATGACCGCCGCGCACGTGGTCCGGCTCGGCCCGCTGACCCCGCACGACGCCGTGGAGCTGCTGGCCAGGCTGGTCGGCCACGACCGCGTGCACGCCGAGCGCGCGACCGCCGAACGGCTGGCGGGGCTGGCGTCGTTCCACCCGCTGACCATCCGGACCATCGCCGCGCGCCTGCTGGGCCGCCCGCACTGGTCCGTGGCGCGGATCCTCGACCACGCCACGGCGGGCCACGCCGACCCTCGGCTCATGGACCTCGCCTGCCTGCCCGCACGGCCGCGCGTCACCGCCGTGCTGGACCGCCTGCACCCGGTGGTCGCCCGTGCGTTCCGCCTCGGCCCCCTGGTCGGCGACCGGCTGACCGCGGAGGCCGTCGCGCCACTGGTCGACCTGCCGCCGCACCGCGCCGGACGGGTGCTGGAGACCCTGGTCGACGCGAACCTGCTGGAGGCCGAGAGCGACGGCTCGTTCCGCTACCTCGGGGTGGCGCTGCTCTACGCCCGCCGCGAGCTGGCGTCGAGCGCGCAGGACCTCGCCCGCCGCGCGGCGCTGCGCAGGCTGGACGAGCGCCCGTTCGCCGCTCTCTGACCCTCAGGCGTTCGGCAGCACGTTGTGGTTGTTGGCGCGGAACACGTTGGTCGGGTCGTACTGGCTCTTCACCGTCCGCAGGCGGCGGAACACCTCGTCGCCGAAGGCGTTCTCGACGGCGTCGTCGCCGCTCATGAAGTTGAGGTACTGGCGGCCGGTGCTCCACGGGGCCAGCGCGCCGACGAGGTCCCGCATCCGGTCCAGCACCGCCCCGACCTCGACCGGGTCGCCCACGGCCGCGCCCCACACGTTGATCCGGGCGTCCCGGACGTCGACCGCGTTCGGCGACGCCGCCGGACGGCCGAGCGCCCCGCCGAGGTGGCGGATGTCGAGGATGACCACCCGGCAGTCCGACGCGGGACCGGCCAGCTCGACGATCCGGTCGACGCCCTCGGCGGACAGCTCGGTCAGCAGGCCGCCGAACTCGCCGTACGGCATGGGGTCGGTCGGGTCCAGGTGGATCGAGGCGAACTCGGTGTACGGGGTCGTGGCGACCGTGTCGAGCAGGGCGGGCGCGACGGCCCGCATCGGCGCGACGAGCCGTTCGCCGTCCTCCTCCGACCCCAGGTAGGACACGCGCAGGTGCACGACCAGCTTGCCCTGGGCGAACTCCGGCACGGTCGGCAGCGGCGGCAGGCGCAGCAGGCCGATCGAGGAGTTCAGCTCGTCCGGCGCGTCGGCGATCCACTCGCGGTAGGCGTGCAGCACCGCGGCCGTGTGCTCGCCCGCGTAGAAGACGCCGCCGCCGAAGTATTCGGTGACCGGGAACAGCGCGATGTCGATCGCCGTGACGACGCCGAAGTTGCCCTTCCCGCCGCGGATCGCCCAGAACAGGTCCGGGTCGGACAGCTCGGTGACGTGCCGCGACTCGCCGTCGGCGGTGACCACGTCGATCCCCCGCACGTGGTCGGCCGCCCAGCCGTGGGTGCGGCCCATCGTGGGGCTGAGACCGCCGCCCAGGACGTAGCCGATGACGCCGACCGTGCCCGCCGACCCGCTGAGCGGCGCGAGCCCGTCCTTGGCTGCCGAGTCCACGACCTGCTGCCACAGCGTGCCCGCCGCGACCCGCGCGGTCCGCCGTTCGGCGTCGACCTCCACGGACGCCATGCGGCCGGTGGTGATCAGGACGGAGCCGGTGGCGGGCGGGAACGGCTGGTGGCCCGTCGCGAGCACGGCGACCGGCAGGCCGTTGGCGACGGCGAACCGCACCGCGGCCCGCACGTCGGCGGCACTGGTCGCGCCGACGACGACGGCGGGGTCGTGGACGACGAGCAGGTTGAAGCCCGCGCACTCGGCGGCGAAACCCTCGTCGTGCGGCAGGAGCACCGGGCCCGCCACCGAGTCGAGGAGCGGTCGGACGTCGAAGTCGCTGGTGGTCACGGTGTGGCCTTCCGGGTGGGGCGGGACGGCGGTCGTCCCGTGTCCACCCACGGCACCAGCGCGCCGTGGACGTCGTGTCGACGTCTGATGAACGCCGTGGTGGAAGCGTCAGCCAACGCTGTACTGTTCAGCCCATGCTGACGTGTGAGACCCGTGCCGACGCGCTTGCCCGCCTCGGCCGGGCGCTGGCGGACCCGACCCGCTGCCGCATCCTCGTGGCGCTGCTGGACGGCGCGAACTACCCCGGCGCGCTCGCCGCGGACCTGGGTCTGAGCAGGTCGAACGTGTCCAACCACCTGGCCTGCCTGCGCGGCTGCGGCCTGGTCGTGGCGGCCTACGAGGGCCGCCAGGTGCGCTACGCGCTGGCCGACGAGCACCTGTCCCGCGCGTTGACCGAACTGGCGAAGGTCGTGCTCGCCGTCGACCCGTGCCCGGACCACGTCCCGGCGGCGACCCGATGAGCTGCGACTGCTGCGCTCCCCCACCGGTCACCGCCCGCACGGCGGTGCTGACCAGGCGGATCCGGCTGCTGGTCGGCGTGACGATCGCCTACAACGTCGTCGAGGCGGTCGTCGCGCTCGCGGCGGGCGCGGCGGCGTCGTCGACGGCCCTGATCGGCTTCGGCCTGGACTCGGTGATCGAGGTCGCCTCGGCCACGGCGGTCGCCTGGCAGTTCTCCGGCTCCGACCCGGCCGCCCGCGAACGCACCGCGCTGAAGGCGATCGCGGTGTCGTTCTTCGCGCTCGCGGCCTACGTCACCGTCGAGTCGGCGCGGTCCCTGCTCTCCGGGGTCCCGGCGGAGCACTCGACGGTCGGCGTCGTCCTGGCGGCCGTGTCGCTGGCCGTCATGCCGGGCCTGTCCCACGCCCAGCGACGCGCGGGCCGGGAGCTGGGGTCGGCCAGCGCCGTGGCCGACTCCAAGCAAACCCTGCTGTGCACGTACCTGTCCGGCGTCCTGCTGGTCGGGCTGCTGCTGAACAGCCTGCTCGGCTGGTATTGGGCCGACCCCGTGGTGGCGCTGGTGATCGCGGCCGTCGCGGTCAAGGAAGGCCGCGAGGCCTGGCGCGGCGACCACTGCTGCTGAGAGGGATCAGAGGGTCGTGACCAACCCGCCGTCGATGGTGAAGTCCGCACCCGTCACGTTGCCCGCCCGATCACTGGCGAGCAGCAGCACGAGGTCCGCGACCTCCTCGGGCGTGGTGAACCGCCCCGTCACCATCCCCGACGCGGCCGATTTCGCCACCGCCTCGGCGTCCCCACCGGAAGCCTCGGCGACCGTCGCGGCGACCCCACCGGCCCCCAACCACAACGCCGTGGCCACCGGCCCGGGGCTGATCGTGTTGACCCGGATCCCGCGCGGCCCGAACTCCTTCGACAGCGACTTGGTGAAGTTCGCCAACGCCGCCTTCGCCGCGCTGTAGTCCATCACCAGCGGGTCGGGCAGGAACGCGTTGACCGACCCGATCGTCACCACCGATCCGGCACCTCGCTCCAACAGGTGCGGCAACACCGCACGGGTGGCGCGAACAGCGGACATCAGGTTCAACGCCACCATCCCGGCCCAGTCGTCATCGGTGATCGACAGGAACCCGCCGGTACGCGGCCGCACGGCACCGACGTTGTTCACCAGGATGTCGACCCCACCGAACAACCGCACGGCCTCCTCCACCAACAGCCCGGGCCCCTCAGCCGTCCCGAGGTCCACGGCAACCGGGTGCACCAACGGCACCGGCTCTTCATGCCACTCCCGAGCCCCAGCGACGACCTGGACCCCTTCAGCCGCCAACGCCCGAGCCACAGCCAGCCCGATCCCCTTGCTGGCGCCGGTGACGACAGCGATCTTGCCGGTAAGGTGCAGGTCCATCAGGTTCCCTCCAAGGTCCGACGGCAGACTCTGGTCCACCCTGATCAACACCGCAAGGGGAAGGCACGCAGTGCTGGTAGGCGAAGCCAGAGCGGCCGCCACAACCTGGGTACACGACCACTCGGCCACCGCGTACTACACCGGCTCGACCACCGCCTTGCCGGACAACGCCGCACTCCCGGTGGGATCCGATGTGGACATAGCGGTGGTCACGGACACACCCCGACAAAAACCGGGCAAGTTCCTCTACCAGGACGTCCTCCTGGAAGTCACCTACGTGACGTGGCAAGACCTCCACAACGCCCTGGGCGACTACCACTTGGCCAACGGCCTACGCACCAACACCATCATCGCCGACCCCACAGGCGCACTAGGCCCTCTGCAAGCCAAGGTGGCCCACCACTTCTCCGACCCGACGTGGCTACGCCACCGCTGCGAACACGCCAAATCCCGCGTGCAACAAGGCCTCCACAACATCACCCCATCCACCCCGTGGCCAAGCCAGGTGATGTCCTGGCTGTTCCCCACAGGCATCACCACCCACATCCTCCTGGTGGCGGCCCAACAAAACCCAACGGTCCGCCTCCGCTACCTCAAGGCAAAACCACTGGCAGGCCCCCTCTACCCCACCCTGCTGTCCCACTTGGGCTGCGCCACATGGACCCCCACCCAAACCCGCCACCACTTGGCGGCCCTGGCAACCACGTTCGACCACACAGTCCCCGTGTCCCAAACCCCGTTCCCGTACAGCTCGGACATCACCGAGGCCGCCCGCCCCATCGCCATAGACGGCTGCCAAGCCTTGATCGACTCCGGCAACCACCGCGAGGCGGTCTTCTGGCTAACCGCCACCTTCTCCCGCTGCCACACCATCCTCCAGACCGACGCCCCCGCTCTCCACCAGGACCTTTCCCCAGCCTTCGACGCCTTGCTGGCGGACCTCGGCATCACCGGCCCGGCTGATCTTCAGGAGCGGGCGGAGCAGGTGTTGGAGTTCCTGCCGACGGTGTGGGCGAGGGCGGAGGAGTTGATGGCGGGAGCCGGGTCCGCCTCCGCCTGAGTCTCCCGGCGGCTTCGACTTCCAGCCCGCTCACTCAGCGGCTTCGACTCCCAGCCGGGCCAGTCGGTGGCTTCGATTTCCAGCGTGCTGTGTCCGATTTGATTTGGGGCCCCTAGATTTGCCCCTTGATCGGGCCAAAAGGCAGTGCCCCAAAGCCCTGCCCGATCTCCAATTTTAAGGGGCAAATCCCCCAAATAAAATCGGACACGAACCAACCAGCCAGCCCGAGTAGGTAGGCAATCGGCTCTCAAGCAGGCTGCCGCAGGCAACCCTGCGCCATCCAGGTCAAGCAGGCCTGCCGCCAGGCAACCCTTCGATCCAACCACCACAGCCCGTCTGCCGCAGGCAACCTTGCGCCCACAACCCCCGTAAGCCTGCCGCAGGCAACCCTTCGATCCAACCACCACAAGCTGTCTGCCGCAGGCAACCCGAAAGCAAGGCACCGCAGCCCTAGCCCTCACCACCTGCCCACATCGGCAGCCGCAGCCACTGGGCCCCCGGCCTCAACCCAACCCCGTGACCAACCCAACCCGACCGCTACCTGCACCGTCCGGAACCGCACCAAATATCTTCCGGCCCCCGGCCGGCACTGGCACCGGGACCAAACCGCACCATGCCGGCAGGTTCTTCTAACCCCCACCCCGGCCGGCCCCCGGTTGTTTTTGCGCCCCCACCCTCTTTCGCTTTGTCAAGGCATCTTTCCAGCCTTGACAAAGCGAAAGAGGGTGGGATAATCGGCGCAACCGGGGGTTCAGCCCCTAACGAACAACCCCCGACTCCACCGAATCGATCTTCTCCAGCAACTCCCGCAGCACCCCTTGCTCCTCCCCCGACAACGGAGCGAACAACGACGCCGCGGCGTCCACCCGAGCCGCCCGGAACAACTCCCGCGTCTCCACCCCCCGCTCGGTCAACTCCAACAGCATCGACCGCCGATTCCCCGGGTCCACCCTCCGCCGCACCAGATCCGCCGCTTCCAACGCGTCCACCAACGGCGTCACCGCCCGAGGCACCACGTGCAACCGCTCGGCCAGGTCCACCATCCGGGGCGGCGTCTCCCCGAACCGGGCGATCACCTCCAGCGCCCGCGACTGCGCCAACGTGAACCCCAGCGGAGCCAGCCGATCACCGTAGGCCCGCCGGATCCGCCGAGCCTGCCGGAGGAACAGTTCACCCAGCCCACCTGCGGTTTCATCCATGTCCACGAACCAGAGAATAACAGAGGCACCTTCATTGTTACCCTAGGTAAGAGTCAATCCCACGGAGGTGTCCTTGCCGACCAAACCCGCCCACACCAACGGAGCCCACACCAACGGAGCCCAGACCAACGGAGCTCGGACCAACGGAGCCCACACCACCCCAGACCACCCGGTGAGCATCCGCCGCATCCTCTCCCTCTTCCGCCCCTACCGCCTCCGCCTCACCGCGGTAGGCCTCTTCGTCCTCCTCTCCTCCCTCGTCAGCGTCGCCTCCCCCTTCCTCCTCCGGGAGATCCTCGACGTCGCCATCCCCCACAACGAGGTGGGCCTCCTCACCCTCCTGGCGGCAGGCCTCATCGCCGTCGCAGTAGCCACCAGCGTCTTCAACGTCATCCAGACCTACATCTCCACCGCCGTGGGCCAGGACGTCATGCACGACCTGCGCACCAACGTCTACGACCACCTCCAGCGCATGTCGCTGGCCTTCTTCACCAAGACCCGCACCGGCGAGGTCCAGTCGCGCATCGCCAACGACATCGGCGGCATGCAGTCGACCGTCACCTCGACCGCCACGTCCTTGGTCTCCAACGTCACCACCGTCGTGGCCACCGTCGTCGCCATGACCGCCCTCGACTGGCGCCTCACGATCGTCTCCCTGGCCCTGCTCCCGCTCTTCGTCTGGATCAGCCGCCGCGTCGGCACCGAGCGCAAGAAGATCACCGGCGAGCGCCAGCGCCAGCTCGCCACGATGTCCACCAACGTCCAGGAGTCCCTCTCGGTCAGCGGCATCCTCCTGGGCCACACGATGGGCCGCACCGACTCCCTGACGAGCAACTTCGCCGAGGAGTCCGCGAAGCTGACCAAGCTGGAGGTCCGCGCCAGCATGGCCGGCCGGTGGCGGATGTCCACGGTCGGCATCGTCATGGCCGCCATGCCCGCCCTCATCTACTGGGCCGCGGGCGCGAGCGGCGCGCTCGGCGTCCCGATCGCCTCCCTGGGCACGCTGGTCGCGTTCGTCTCGCTCCAGCAGACCCTGTTCCGCCCGGCCGTCTCCCTCATCCAGACCGGCGTGGAACTCCAGAGCTCCCTCGCCCTCTTCCAGCGGATCTTCGAGTACCTCGACCTCCCCGTGGACATCAAGCCGCCGACCGACCCCGTCCCCCTGACCCACGTCCAGGGCGAGGTCCGCTTCGAGGACGTGTCGTTCGCCTACTCCGACGACCACCAGACCCTGGAGGACATCGACGTCGTCGTCCCGCGCGGCACCAGCCTGGCCGTGGTCGGCGAGACCGGCTCGGGCAAGACGACGTTGAGCTACCTCGTCCCCCGCCTCTACGACGTCACCGGCGGCCGGGTCACCATCGACGGCGTCGACGTGCGCGACCTGGACTTCGGCACGCTGGCCGACGCGGTGGGCGTCGTCTCGCAGGAGACGTACCTGTTCCACGCCTCGATCGCGGACAACCTGCGCTTCGCCAAGCCCGACGCCACCGACGACGAACTCGTCGCCGCCGCCAAGGCCGCGCAGATCCACCAGCACATCAGCGGCCTGCCCGACGGCTACGACACCCTGGTCGGCGAGCGCGGCTACCGGTTCTCCGGCGGCGAGAAGCAGCGACTGGCCATCGCCCGCACGATCCTGCGCAACCCGCCGATCCTGGTCCTCGACGAGGCCACGAGCGCGCTCGACAACCAGACCGAACTGGCCGTGCAGGAGGCCATCGACGCGCTGTCCGCGGGCCGCACCACGATCACCATCGCGCACCGCCTGTCCACGATCCGCGACGCCGACCAGATCCTCGTGCTGGACCGCGGCCGGATCGCCGAGCGCGGCACCCACGAGGAACTGCTCGCCCGCAACGGCGAGTACGCGGCCCTGATCCGGCGTGACGGCACGCTCGAACCGGTGGCCTAGGTGGGGTCGCCATGCACCCGCGATCGGCGTAGTCGAAAATCTGCGCCATGACCACCGTCCTGATCACCGGTTCGGCCGACGGCCTCGGGCTGATGGCCGCGAAGCTCCTGATCGACGAGGGCCACGACGTCGTGCTGCACGGTCGGAGCGGGCGGCGCGCGGAGGAAGCGCTGGCCGCGGCTCCGGGCGCGGTGGGCGCGCTCGCGGGCGACCTGTCGACCATCGCCGGGATCACCTCGGTCGCGGAGCAGGCCAACGCGCACGGCCGGTTCGACGCCGTGATCCACAACGCCGGGATCTACCGGCTGCCGGAGCGGGTCGAGACCGAGGACGGGCTGTCGCTCGTGTTCGCCGTGAACGTGCTCGCCCCGTACCTGCTCACCGCGCTGGTCGAGCGCCCGGACCGGCTGGTGTACCTGACGTCCGGGATGCACCGCGGCGGGAACCCGGACCTCGGCGACCTCCAGTGGACGCGCAAGCCGTGGAACGCCTCGCAGGCGTACTCGGACTCGAAGCTCCTGGACGTGGCGCTGGCGTTCGCGGTCGCCCGCCGCTGGGCGGACGTGCGGTCCAACGCCGTCGACCCCGGTTGGGTGGCGACGCGGATGGGCGGGCCGGGCGCGCCGGACGACCTGGAGCAGGGCCCGGAGACGCAGGCCCGGCTGGCGGTCCACTCCCCCGCGAGCGGCGGCTACTACTACCACCAGCGGTTGGGCGAGACGCACCCCGCGGTGTCGGACATCGAGGTGCAGGAAGGCCTGCTGGCGGTGTGCCGGGAGATCACCGGCGTGGAGTTCGCTACGACGTGAGCTGGGAGACGGCCAGCGCGAGGTGCTCGGCCATCGCCGCGCAGGCGCGGTCGACGTCGCCGGACCGGATGTCGTCCAGCAGCGCGCGGTGCGACACGGCCAGGTCCTGCGGGCCGGGGTACCAGCGGTGCAGCTGCGCCAGGCAGAGCTGCATCTCCTCCTGGATCGCCGGGTAGAGCCGGGTCAGCCGGGGGCTGCCCACCGCGTCGACCAGCGCCGTGTGGAACGCCGTGTGCGCCTCGACCCGGTCGGCCCACGAGGCGTCGTCCGGCAGCGCCTCCATCGCGGCCAACCGCTGCTCGGCGTCCTCCAGCGGCAGGTCCTTCTCCACGATCTCGCGCACCGCGCGGATCTCCAGCGGTGTGCGCACGAAGAACAGGTCGCGCACGTCCTGCTCGGTCAGCACCGGCACGGTCAGCGACCGCCCACCGGACGACCGCACCAGGTTGCGGCCCACCAGGACCTGGAGCGCGGACCGCACGGTGGGCCTGGCCACGCCGAACAGGCTCGCCAGCCCGGCCTCGGTCAGCGGCTCGCCGGGTTTCAGCTCGCCGCTGAGGATCCGCTTGCGCACCTCGGCCACGAGCGCGTCCCGCGTGGTGGTCGTCTGCAGCGTCAGGCTCACCGGCTCAGCCTAGCAGCCATTGTGTCATACGGTTATACCGTCTAACCTTCGCCGAGTCGAAGGGAGGGGCACCGTGTCCCGCACCGCCGTTCCGAGCGCCGTCGCGGGCGCACTCCTGTGGGGCACGATCGGCCCCGTCGCGACCCTGTTCACCAGCGCGGAGGTCCTGCCCGCCGGTGGCGTGCGGCTCGCGATCGGCGCGCTGGCCCTGCTGGCGCTGGGCGGCCGTCCCCTGACCCGCGCGTGGCGCCGTCGCGACCTCGGTCCGCTGCTCGCCGCGTCCTTCGGCCTCGCGGGCTTCCAGCTCTCCTACTTCGGCGCGGTGGCCGTGGGCGGCGTGGCCGTGAGCACGGCCGTCGCCATCGGTCTCGCCCCCGTGCTGACCGGTCTGTGGACCGCGGTCGTCGAACGCCGCCGCCCGTCCCGCTGGTGGATCGCGGGCACGGCGCTGGCCGCGGTCGGCCTCGGCCTGCTCACGTTCGCGGGCGTTGACGCGGTCACCCTGTCCCCCACCGGACTCGCACTGTCCACAGTGGCCGCCGCCTGCTTCAGCCTCCAGGCGTTGGCGATCAAGCGGCTCACCGACCACCACGCCGACACCACCGCGCTCGCCGCGATGTTCGCGTTGGCGGCGCTGGTCCTGCTGCCCGTCACGCTCGCCACGGCGACCCCGACCCTGCTGTCGGGCCGGGCCGTCTGGTCCCTGCTGTACCTCGGGATCGTCGCCTCGGGCATCTCCTACTGGCTGTTCGCCCACGGCATCCGCCACCTCGGCGCGCCCGCCGCCGTCACCATCAGCCTCCTGGAACCGGCGAGCGCGGCGGCCATCGCCGCCCTCGTCCTGCACGAGCCCATCGGGGCCGCCCAGTGGCTCGGCATCGGCCTCATCTGCGGGGCCATCGCGCTGACCGCCTTGCCGCGGAACGACCTCCACCCGAATGCCGCACCCCGTGACCTTGATCGGGCCCCCGACCCCGCGCACGCTGGACCGGCGGTGCAGCGCTAGGGAGGGGTCCGTCGTGATCCGGGAGTACTTCGTTCGAGGCGAGCGCAAGACGGTGGACGAGGTGGACGACGTCGTGGCCGTCCACGTGGACGGGGCGGTCGTCGCCGAGATCGCGGAGGCACTGGCCGACGACGAGGAGCTGAGCGCGTTCCGGGCGGCGCGGTGGGTGTTCGTGCCCGCGTCGGCGGCGCTGGTGCTGGAGAGCGCGGAGGACGCCGGGCGGTTGGTGCGGCGGCCGAACGGGCGGCTGGGGATCATGACGCGGCGGCTGACCGTGCAACTGGACGAGAACCTGTCGGCGGAAGCGGCGGAGGAAGCCTTGACCCGGCGCGGGCTGACCCTGGTGCGGAAGCTGGGGTTCGCGCCGAACCTGTTCGAGGTCGACACGACGGAGCACGCCGACTCGCTGGCGGCGTCGGTGGACCTGAACGCGGACCCGCTGGTGACCCTGGCGGAACCCAGCCTGGTCGAGCACGTGCCGCCGCGGTCCGACCCGCGCTTCGCCGAGCAGTGGCAGTGGGCGAACACCGGGCAGAGCGGCGGCACGATCGGCGCGGACGCGCACGTGGCGGCCGCGTGGCAGCGCACGCTCGGCGCGGGCATCCGGGTCGCGGTGATCGACAACGGGTTCAACGCCGCGCACGAGGACCTCAAGGCGGGCGTGCACCCGGCGTCCGGCTTCTTCACCCGCGCGGGCACGTTCACGGCGGGCACGACCGGGATGCCGAACGGCGACCACGGCACGTTCTGCGCGGGCATGGTCGGCGCGCGGCGGAACAACGCGCTCGGCGGCACCGGCGCGGCCCCGGAGGCGGACCTGCTGCTGATCGCCTGCCTCGGCGACCAGGTCGGCACCCAGACCACGCTCGCCCGCGCCGTCGCCTACGCCGCCGACCCGTCGCTCGAAGGCGGCGACCACGCGACCGGAGCCGACATCCTCGTGTCCAGCCTCGGCCCGAACGGCGCCGACTGGGACCTCACCGCGACCCTGGCGCTGGCACTGGAGTTCGCCGCGAGCAAGGGCCGCGACGGACGGGGCCTGGCGATCTTCTGGGCCGCCAGCAACGGCACCAACGTCGACGTGCTCAAGGACGAGATCGTCTCGCACCCGGACGTGATCGCCGTGGTCCGCTCGACCCGCGAAGACCTGGAGGACAACGCCGCACGCGGCCCCGAGGTGGAACTGATCGCACCGGGCGTGGACGTGGTGAGCACGACCGGCGACGGCGGCTACGGCAAGAGCACCGGCACCAGCTTCGCCGCCCCGTGCGCCGCGGGCTGCGCCGCACTGGCCCTCTCGGTCAACCCCGCCCTCACCCGCGACGAACTGCGGACGATCATGCACGACACCGCGGACAAGATCGGCGGAGCCGCGTACGACACCACCGGCCACAACGACGACTACGGCTTCGGCCGGGTCAACGCGGCCGCCGCGGTGGCAGCGGCCGAGACCGCGGTGGTCCCGTAACCCCTCGACCGGGCCTGGGCTGATCACCCGCCCCACCGAAGGCAACCCCACCGTCCGGCGTGGACGGCGACGGCCAGGTGGCGTGGCACAGGGGCCAAGGTCCAATCGCAAGTCACCTGATCGGGTGGCCCAGTTTTTGTCGGTGCCGACTTGTACCTTGTGCATCGGGGGGTTCTGCTCGATCGGCGACCCTTGCGGGGGCCTGCCCCGACCGGCCTACGCTGCGCCCATGCGGATCCTGTCGCTGCTCCCGGCCGCCACCGACATCGTCGCCGAACTCGGCCACCTGCCCCACCTCGTCGGCCGCACCCACGAATGCGACTGGCCCGCCGCGGTGCTCGACGTCCCGGTGGTCACCGGCAGCTCCTTCGACCCGGATTCCTTGTCCAGCAAGGAGATCTCCGACGCGGTAGGCGGCAGCCACCAGGGTTCGTCGCTCTACTCCCTCGACACCGACCAACTCGCCGCCCTGGCCCCCGACGTCGTCCTCACCCAAGACCTGTGCGACGTCTGCGCCGTGTCCTACCGGCGCGTCTCGGACGCCGTGCGGGTGCTGGAGTCCGACACCACCGTCATCAGCCTCGAACCGCGCACCCTCCCGGAGGTGCTGGACTGCCTGCGGGTGGTCGGCGACGCGCTCGGCAGCCCGGACGTCGCGGCCACCGCCATCACCGCCCTGAACGCCCGCCTCGACGCCGTGCGCGCCGCCGTGGCGGGCGAACCCCGGCCGCGGGTCGTGGCGATCGAGTGGCTCGACCCGCTCTGGCCCGCCGGGCACTGGGTGCCCGAGCAGATCACCGCGGCGGGCGGCACCCCGTTGCTGGCCGAACCCGGCGAGCACACGAAACCCATGACGTGGCAGCAGGTCGTGGACGCGCGACCCGACGTGGTGCTGCTCCTGCCGTGCGGGCTCGCGCCCGAACGCACGCTGGCCGAACTGCCGGTCCTCACCGCGTTGCCCGGCTGGGACGACCTGCCCGAGGTGTGGGTGCTGGACGGCCCCGCCTACTTCAACCGGCCCGGTCCACGGGTGGTGCGGGGTGCGGAGGTGCTGGCGCACGTCCTGCACGGCATCGGGGACGTCGAGCCGTCCGAGGCGGTCAGAGTCGGCGGAACAGGCGGGCGGCCGGGCGCTCCGCGTCCTCGCTGACGACCCGGTACTTCCCGCGCACCGACAGCAGCACGGCCGCGTCGAACGCGAACTCCGGGTCGGCCACCGGCGCGGCGGCCAGCAGCCAGCCGCCCGGCTTCAGGCAGCGGGCCGCGTTGGTGCCGACCGGGCCCGCGTGCAACGAGATCAACAGGTCCCAGCTCGCCACGGGCAGGGCGCTCATCACCCGGTCGTACTCGCCGCCGAGGAACCGCACGCGCGGCGCGCCGCCGTACACCTTGTGCTGCTCGATCAGCCGCTCGGCGGACGCCGTGTCCGCGAAGGCGATCCGGGCGCGCTGGTCGGTGTCGACGTACGTCACGTCCGGCCACGTGTACGACGGCGTCACGTCCAGCGAGCTGACCGGGTAGAGCACGCGGGACGCGCCGGTGTGGGCGGCGACGGCCGCGAACAGGCCGGTGCGGTCGGGCGCGGCGTCCAGGTAGTCGGTGAACGTGCGGGTGGACGGCGTGGCGCGGCGTGCCAAGGGAGGGCTCCAGGTGCTTCGGGGTTCCCGTGCAGCGTAGTCACCGCGCGTCCCCTACCGAGACGACCGTCGGCGCGTGGTGGCCACGGTGGACCTCGACTCCCACCCGACGTCCGTCCCCGCTCGTGCGGTCGCGGGATCCGAGACGAGGGGGAAGCGGGATGGACACGGGGGAACGCCTGTGGGGCATGGTCACGGGTTACCGGGTGTCCGGGGTCGCGGTGGTGGCGGGCGACTTCTTCGAGCGGGTGCCTGAGGGCGATCTGCTGGTGCTGAAGGAGGTGCTGAGCGACTGGGACGACCGGCAGTGCGTGCGGATCCCGCGCAACTGCGCGGAGGCGTTGCGGCCCGGTGGCCGGGTCGTGGTGGTGGAGCCGCTGCTCGGCGCGATCGGCGACGAACCCGAGGACGCGGCGCTGAACGACCTGGACACGCTGCTGCACCTGCCCGGCCGGGGTCGCGGGGTGCCCGAGTTCGAGCGGCTGTTCCGGCTCGCCGGGTTGCGGCGGGCCGAGGTCGTCCCGACGGCGGGCCGCTTCCACGTGCTGGAGGCCGTGAGCCGAAAGGTTGTTCGAATTCAAAACAACGAGTAGGCTTGGTTCAACTTTCAACTACCTGCCCGGAGACCGATCATGACCAGGATGCCGTCGCTCTACCTGTCCCACGGTGCGCCCCACCTCGCCGACGACCCGATCTGGCCGGACGAGCTGGCCGCGTGGTCGGCGGACCTGCCGAAGCCGACGGCGATCCTGATGGTCTCCGCGCACTGGGAGGAAGCGCCGCTGACGATCAGCGCGACGACCACCGTGCCGCTGCTCTACGACTTCTACGGCTTCCCCGAGCACTACTACCACGTCCAGTACGCCGCACCGGGCGCTCCGGAACTGGCCGAACGGGTCCGCAAGCTGCTGCGCACCCCGCAGACCCCCGTGCACCAGGACCCGACCCGCGGCCTGGACCACGGCGCGTACGTGCCGCTGAAGGAGATGTTCCCGGACGCCGACATCCCGGTGCTCCAGATCTCCATGCCGACGCTGGACCCCAACGAGCTGATGCTCATCGGCCGCAAGCTCGCGCCGCTGCGCGACGAGGGCGTGCTGATCGTGGGCAGCGGCTTCTTCACGCACAACCTGCGCGCGCTCAGCCAGAGCGGTCAGGTGACGAGCGTGATGGCCGAGTTCGACGACTGGGGCAGGCGCGCGCTGGAGGCACACGACCTGGACGCCCTGCTCGACTTCCAGCACAAGGCCCCGGCGTGGCGGCTCGCCCACCCGCGCACCGAGCACTTCGCGCCGCTGTTCGTCGCGCTCGGCGCGGGCGCGGACGACCTGGAGTCGCAGCGGACCGTCATCGACGGCTTCTGGATGGGGTTGGCGAAGCGCTCGATCCAGCTGGGGTGATCATATGGTTCGAATTTGAACAATACGGTAGACTCCCCGGTATGGCGGAACCGAAGTGGCTCGACGCTCGCGAACTCGAGGCCTGGCAGGGCTGGCTCGAGGTGAGCACGATGCTCAACCGCCGGGTCGAACAGCAGCTCAAGGATGAGGCAGGCCTGTCCCACCCGCAGTTCGAGGTGCTGACCAGGCTGTCGGCCGCGCCCGGCGGCGAGCTGCGGATGACCGAGCTGGCGGGTGCCGCCCTGACGTCCAAGAGCGGACTGACCTACCAGGTCGCCCAACTGGAGAAGACCGGGCTGGTGCGCCGCCGGACCTGCGAGTCCGACGAGCGCGGCATCATCGCCTGCCTCACCGAGGAGGGCTGGCGGAAGCTGCGCGAGTCCGCGCCGGGCCACGCCGCCCTCGTCCGCGACCTGTTCCTCGACGGATTGACCAGCAAGCAGTTCACCGCGTTCGCCGAGGGCATCGAAGCCGTCCGAGCCCGGCTGCGCTGCCCGGAATAAATCACCCCAAGTCGGACAAACGGCATTTTCCGACTGGTCACCATCGCGGATTAGTGGACAAATGCCGACCCACCCGCTGACAACAGCAGGACAGAACATTCCCGCACCCCCGACGGGGCTCGAACGGTCCTTAGGATTCGTCGAGCCCGGAACGGGAGGTGCGCTGTGCCGGAGTTCTCCCACCGACTGGACAACGGGTGCCGCGAACGATTCCGCGACACCCGCGCCCCGCTATCGACCGCCGAACACTCCCGCCATCAGCGAATGCCCGCACAAAGCGGCGATCTTCCTGGTGGCGTTCTCCAACTGCGAGGCGTTCGTCTCCTTGGATTCGGAGATCTTGTCCAGCGCGTCGGCGTCGGCCTTCAAACTGCTGCCGCCCTCGTAGCGGTCGGCCACCGAGGACAGGTCGCCCGCCTCGCGGAAGACGCCGTTGGCGTAGAGGCCCGTGGCGCTGGTGAACTCGGCCGAGAGTTCCTGGTAGGCCGAGCACACGTCCTCCTTCGACGTGGGCCCGATGGAGCACCCCGCGGTCGCCAGCGCGACCGCGGCGGACAGGAGCAGGACTCGTCTCATCGGGGATCACCAGATCCACACGACGAAGCGGCCGCCGCGGAACAGGTAGGCCGAGTAGGCGGCGCAGATCCCGGCGGGCACCAGCAGGCCGATGGACTTGTCGAACCCCAGGTAGCAGCACACGGCGGCGATGAGCGCGTAGTAGATCCAGGCGAGCGAGCGCTTCTTCGCGGGCCTGGTGGACGAACTGGTCACGGCGTTTCCTCCGGTCGGTCAGGCGGGGTCGTCGGTGCGGTTCTGCCGCCACACCAGCGCCAGGCGCGCGACGGCCCCGATCGGGACCACGTAGATGAGGACGGGGAACGTGAAGGTCCCGTAGCTCTGCGAGGCGACGTAGAACCCGTAGCCGGCGAACAGCACCCCGCACAGGGCGAAGAGCAGCCGTTCCTTCGGTTCCAGCACCGGGGCCGCGGCGACGGCGAGCATCACCATTCCGCCGATGACCGCGAAAACCTCGTACGCGCTCCAGTCCACGATCCGCACCTTTCCCCGTGTGAATGAGAACCCATGAGAAACCTCGAAGAGCGGCCGTGTACAGAATCGGCGCGAATCCCGGACGACGTCGGACAAGGACCACTTCCCGGACACCGCGCCGCCACCAGCGGGAAGGCGTTCCCGTTACCGGCGGGACGTCTTTTCTCGATAACGGAGTCGGAGGAGGGCGGAATGGCCGTCGAGAGTCCCGACGTGCTCGTCGACCCGGACCGGTTCACCGACCGGAGCCAGTTCGGGGCGGGGCTGACCGCCGTGCGGGAACGGGCCGGGCTCTCCGTCCGCGACCTCGCCAGGGCGTTGCGCATCCCACCCGCGACGGCGGGCGACTACTGCTCCGGCCGCACGCTGCCGCCCGCGCGGATGGCTCCGGTGCTCACCGGGTTCCTGGGGTTGTGCGGCGTCCACGACCGCGCCGCCGTGGACGCCTGGCAGCGGGCGTTGCTGCGGCTGCGGCACGACGGCGCGCACACCGCGCCTTCCCCGTATCCGGGGTTCGCCGCGTTCGACCGCCACGACGCCCGCTGGTTCCACGGCCGGGACCGGCTCGTCGCCGAGGCGCGCGACCGGGTCGAGGACCGGCGGGGCACCGGCGGTGTGGTCGTGGTCGTCGGCCCGTCCGGGTCGGGCAAGTCGTCGCTGCTGCGCGCCGGTCTGCTGCCCGCCCTGCACGGGTGGACGTCGACCGTCCTCACCCCGACCCGCAACCCCTGCCGCGACCTGTCCGACCGCCTCTGCCGGGCGTTGTCGCTCGACGCCGACGACCTGGACCGCGCCCTGCACACCGACGCCCTGACCGCCCTGCTGCGGAACGCCCGTCCCGCCAACGGACTCGTGGTGGTCGTCGACCAGGCCGAGGGCCTGTTCCACGCCCCGAGGCACGCGGTCCTCGACGCGCTGGCCGCCGTCACCGCCGCCGCGGGCGTCGTCGTGCTGGGCCTGCGTTCGGACGCGCTCGCCGACGCGGCCCGGCACCCGCTGGTGGCGTCGGCCGCGCGCGTCACCGTGACGCCGATGACCGAGGCGGAGCTGCGCGAGGCGATCGAGGCACCCGCCCGTACCGCGGGACGGCCGCTCGAACCCGGCCTGGTCGAGATCCTGGTGCGCGACCTGGCCCCGCCGCCCGCCCGGCGCGCGCTGGGCGAGGCCCACGACCCCGGCGCGCTCGGCCTGCTGTCGCGGTCGCTCCTGGCGACGTGGGGGCAGCGCAGGCGAGGCCGCGTCACGGTCGCCGACCACCTCGCGACCGGCGGTGTCCACGGCGCGGCGGCCGACGCCCTCGCCGCACTGCCCGCCACCGCCGAGCGCCAACTCCGCGCTGTCGTCGACGGCACGTGGACCGGCCCGCGCACCGAGCTGGAACCGTTGGTGCGAGCCCGGTTGCTCACCGCCGACCACGACGGGGTCACGCCGGTGCTCGGCCGGGCCTTCTCACGAGCGGTGGGCTAGGACGTCAGACCAGTTCCCCCACGAACCGGTCCTCGAAGTGCCGCTCGGCGAACGCGATGAAGCGCTCCACGTCCCGCACCGCCGACGGCGCCCCGAACGACACCCGCACGGTGCCCCCGCTGGGCAGGCCGACGACGTCGAGCGAGTCCGCGGTGCCGTGCTTGAGCAAGGCGCGCAACGACTTCGGGCACAGCTCGGCCGCGTTGGACCCCGCGCCGGGGTTGCCGAAGCAGCCGGTGCGCAGGGAGATGCCCGCGCTGGTGGCCTCGTTCGCGACGAGGGCGGGGTCGAGGACGCGGCCGGACGGGTCGAGGAAGTTGAAGCTCACGATGCCGCCGCGGGCCGAGGTCGTCGTGGGGCCGTAGACGCGGGCCATGGGCAGGCCGTTGCCGTGGCGCAGCGTCGTGAGGCGCTCCAGGAACCAGCCGGTCAGGTAGCGGACCCGGCGGGAGATCAGCTCCACGCCGGTGTCGGCCAGCAGCGCCAGTCCCACCTCGACGTCCGGGATGGACAGGAAGTTGAGGCTGCTGTCCTCCAACGCCTTGCGGGACAGGCGGGACAGCGCGTCGCGGCGGACGACCAGGCAGCCGACACCGGTCGGGTAGCCGAAGACCTTGTACCAGCTCACGGTCACGAAGTCGGGGTGCACGAGGCTGAGGTCGAGGCTGTTCGTCGGCAGGTACGCGGCGGCGTCGAGCAGGACGTCGTAGCCCCGGTCGTGGGCGATGTCGATCCAGCCGAGCGGGTGCTGCACACCGGTGAAGCCGCTCTGCGCGGGGTAGGCGAACAGGCCGCGCCTGCGGTCCTGCCGCTTGCGGCCGAGCGCGGAGATGACGGTGCTGGTGGAGATCCGCAGGTCCGGCCGCTGGGTCGCGATGACGGTCGTGGCGCTGTGGCCCGCTTTCGCGAACGCGCGCAGGCCGTCGACCGACTCGTGGTTGTCCGAGGTGAGCACCAGCCTGCCGTGCCTGCCGAACGGGTACCGCTCGCCGACCAGCCGGGCGGCGGCGCTGGCGTTCGCGGTGAAGACGACCGTGTACTCGTGCGGCGATGCGTTGAGGTGGCGCAGGACGGCGTGCCGCGCGTGGTCTATGGCGGGGGCGGTGGTGCTCGGGCTGCCCGGCAGGATGCCCTGCATCCGCCGCTGGTGCGCGCGGTGCTGCGCCGACGCGGCCAGGCCGGAGCCCGCGTAGTCGAGGTACAGGTGGTTCTGCTCGTCGAGGTAGGCGTACTCCGTGCGGCGCAACCGGTCCAGACCGCGGGTCAGCTCGTAGCCGGGGTAGCGCGCCAGGAACTCGGCGGGCTCGTCGGCGTTGCGCGCTGTCAGCACGTGGTCGGTGTGGCGTGAGGTCATCTTTGCTCCCCGCGGTGAGATGACGGTGGACGGCAACAATTCGCCGAATGGGAATACGCGACCCGGACAACGCGGGGAGGCGTTGTCAGAACATACCCCTCGCAGGGCCCCGGAACTGGCACTTCCACGTTGTTGTCGGGAAGGCCACAGCGATGTATCCGTGATCTTCTCGGGGAATAACGGAAAGCCGCAACAATGTGGAACAGCCGTTCGCCATCGCCCGTCCGTTGTTCGGAACTCGTTGTCCGCAGGACCGGACAGCACTGGACAACGTGCCCGACTGGTACGAAGTGGGGCATGGGAGAACGGTTCAAGGTGTGCTTCTCCGCGGGCCTCATCGCGTTCGCGCTGGTGGCGGGCGCGGTCGGGTCGGGGCCGCAGGGCGGGGTCGTGGTCCGGATAGCGGCGTCCCTGTTGTTCCGCCCGTAGCGCCGGTGTGCGTTCGACCACCGAACGCCTCCCGTTCGGCCACACTTGGGCCGTTCGGCTTCTCGGCCCGGAGCGCGGTGACTACGGTCGCCACATCCATTCCGTCACGGTCCCGCGGGGGTTTTCAGCGTGCTTGGCGAACACGGTCGAGCGGAGTCCCTCGGTGACAGCGCACCGGCTTCCGCGATCGTCGACGGTCGATTCCTCCGGTCCGAGAACGGGAAGCGCACGGTCACCCGGCGACCCGACGGCGGACTCGACCACGTGATGACGCTGGCGCACACCGCGTCCTTCGCGTCGATCCTGTCGGCCGAGGAGGCGCGGGCGCTCGACCTGCCGGGCACGCGGCTCACGTGGCGGTTCCTCAAGGACGACGGCCGCTCCGACTGGACGCTGGTCCTGGTCGACGACCGCGACGCCGTGGTGTGGGTGCACCGCAAGGGCCACTTCCCCGACGGCTACCAGCCCACCGAGCCCACCCCGGAAGTCGCGGCCCCGGTGGAGGAGCGCGGGTTCTCCGAGGCCTGGATGGAGAAGGGGCTCGGGATGGAGGGCGTCTACTGCGTGACGCTGATCCACGACATCACGCCGGACGAGGCCCTGCTCCGCTTCGGGGCCCCCGAGGACGCGATCTTCACGGCCACGTGGCCGGAGTTGTTGGAGCGGGCCAACTTCGAGGAGGCCGACGTGGAGGACCACGTCGTCGCCGCCTTCCCGCTCGGCCCGCACACCCTGCTCGTGGAGGACAACGGTTGGCACGGCGTCCGCCGCCCGGACCTGTCCGCGGGCACCTTCGCGGTGTCGTCCTATTGCAGCGTCAACGCCGACACCGCTTTCGTCGTCAGCCGCGACGGCGTCGTCCTGGCCTCCCTGGACGAACTGGAGCCCAGCTCCGCCGAGGGCGCCGACCCCGGCGTGCTCACCGAGGCGCTCGCCGAGATGGGCATCGACGACCCCGAGGCGTTCGACGAGGACGAGGACAACTTCCTCGACGACCTCGAACTCCTCTGCCGCCTCACCGGCGTGAGCCCCACGGTCGCCGACGTGACCAGGCCGACGAGGGTCGCGATCATCGTCGGCGGCTAGCCCGGAAGAACTTCCCGAAGTTTTTCCCGCCGTCGTGTCGAATGGCGTCGAGCCCGTTCGACGTGTGTGCAGAAGGCCGGCAACGGGCTGGCCTCCCGCTCACCGGAGGCTCGAGATGACCACCACGACCACCACCCCCGCCGTCACCACCACCGCCGCCCGCGTCCAGCCGCTGGTCCTCCCCGCGCTGGTCGCGGTGGTCGGGGCCTCGGTCGCCACCGCGGCCGTCGCGGGTGTCGGGAACCTCGCCGGGATCAGCCTGAACGTCAGCGGGGCGCCCATCCCGGTGCCGGGGTTCGCCACGCTGACCGCCGTCTTCTCCCTCGTGGGCCTGCTGCTGGCGCTGGGGCTGCGGCGGTTCGCCCGCCACCCGCGCACGGCGTTCGTCCGCACGACGGTCGCGCTCACGGCGTTGTCGCTGGTGCCGGACGTGCTCGCCGACGCCGCCACGACCACGAAGGCCCTGCTGATGGTCACGCACCTGGTCGCCGCGGTGATCGTGATCCCGGCCGTCGCCCGCCGCCTCGCCGCGTGACCTACCGCTGCACCAGCCCGTTGAGGTGCGCGTACACGACGGCGTGCACCCGGTCGCGGAGTCCGAGCTTGGCCAGGATCCGCGACACGTGGGTCTTCACGGTCTCGTCGCCCACGTGCAGCGCCGCGGCGATCTCGGCGTTCGTGTGCGCCGCGGCCACCAGCAGCAGCACCTCGTGCTCCCTCGCCGTCAACTGGTCCAGGCCCGGTGCGGCGGCGGGGGGCGCGATGCTGCCGGCGAAGCGGGACACCAGCCGCTGCGTGACGGACGGGTCGATGAGCGCGTCACCCCTCGCCGCCACGCGGATGGCGCTGATCAACTCCTCCGGTGGCAGGCTCTTGAGCAGGAACCCGCTCGCGCCCGCCCGCAACGCCCGGTAGACGTACTCATCGCTGTCGTACGTGGTGAGCACGACGACCTTCGTGCGGTTGTCCGGCGCGGCGAGGATCGCCTCGGTGGCGCTCAGGCCGTCCAGCTTGGGCATCCGGATGTCGAGGACGGCCACGTCCGGGCGCAGGCGGGCGACCTCCGTGACGGCGGCGCGGCCGTCGGCGACCTCGGCGACGCACTCGAGGTCCGGTTGGGTGTCGAGGATGGCGCGCATCCCCGAGCGGAGCATGGCGTGGTCGTCGGCGAGCAGGACGCTCAGCATCGTGTCGGGTTCTCCAGGGGGAAGGCCACGGCGGTGCGCCAGGTGCGGCCGTCGGGTTCGAGCCCGCAGGTCGTGACGCCGTTGAACAGGCGGGCGCGGTTGCGGATGCCCTCCAGGCCGCGGCGGTGGCCGTCGGGGCGGGCGCCGACCAGCGCGGGCACGCGGTTGGTGGTGCTCAGCGCGAGGGAGTCGTCGCGGTAGGCCAGTTCCACGTCCACGCCGGACGGGTCGCCGTGGCGCAGGGCGTTGGTCAGCATCTCCTGCGCGATCCGGTACACGGTGATGTCCAACGACTCCGGCAGCGCGCGCGGCTCGCCGGACGTCGTGAGCCTGGCCGGTATCCCCGCCGCGCGGACGCCGTCGAACAGCTCGTCGAGGTTGTCCAGCCCCGGTTGCCGGGCGCCGTCGGCGTGGTCGCCGTGCAGCAGGTCGAGCAGGTGCCGCAGGTCGACCATCGCGGCGCGGCTGGCGGTCTCCACGGCGCTCAACGACGACGCCAGCGGCGCGTTCCCCTTGTCCAGTCCCAACCTCGCGGCCCCGGCGTGCAGGTTGATGGCGCTCACGTGGTGCGCGATCACGTCGTGCAGGTCTCGGGCTATGGAGCTGCGCTCGGCGGCCAGCGCCTTGGCCAGCGACTCCTCCGCGTCCCGCCGTTCGCGCTCGGAGCGCTGGTCCAGCTCTGCGATGTAGGCCCGCCGGGCGGTGGTGTAGCGGCCGACCAGCCACGGCAGGGCGGCGCCGGTGACCACCTCGACGGGCAGCAGCCGCAGGTCCGTCACCAGCCGCACCTCGCCGACGCTCGCCGCGAAGTGGGTCCCGATCATCCCGGCCGACAGGACACCCAGCGCGGCGAACGCGGGCAGCCCCACCAGCCACGCGCCCGCCCGGTAGCCCGCGATCATCATGCCCGCCTCGTTCGAGCAGAACTTCAACGGCCGGGCGAGCACCAGCGGGATCCCGACCCGCACGACCGCGTGCGCGAGGGCCACGACGCCGGAGAACCGCGCGGGGACGGCGAGCGCGGCGTCGACGGCGACGATCGCCACCAGCCCCACCACCGCGAGGGCGGACATCGGCGTCGGCGCCTTGAACAGGTACACGAACACGTCGGCGAACAGGCACACCAGCGCCACCAGGAGCGACTGCCGGGTCAACGACACCCTGGGGTCCCCCGCGCGCTTCCACATCCCCCTCACCCGGCCAATCCTCCGGCACCCCGCCCCGTCCGCGAGTCCCCCTCCAGGGGGATCCATGGTCCTCCCAGGGTCAGGGGTCCCCTGCGCGGGGGACTCGGGTTCACCCCGTGCTGTGACGATTCCGCGCCTCCTGGTCCCTAGGTTCGGTGGCGATGGGGGCGGTGATGAGGACAGTTCTGGTGATCTTGTGCGCGGTCGGATTCGCCTGGGGCGGCGCGCTTCCGGCGTTCGCGGACGGCGCTCCCGGCGGGGGCGACATCCAGGTGGCGCAGACGTTGGGCGACCGCGAGCTGACCGTGGTGGTCCGGCGGGTGGAGCCGGTGCCCGGTCCGGTGCACGTCGACGTCGTGACGCACGTCGGCAGCCCGCCCGGCGACCTGCGGCTGCGGTTGAGCCGCGACGGCGTGGTCGTCAGCGAGACGACCGTGCGGCTCACGGCGAAGCCGGGGTTCCACTCCGGCGCGCTGCGGGTGGACAGGCCCGGACCGTGGGAGCTGGCGCTCGACGACGGGCAGCGGGTCGCGACGATCCCGTTCGTGGTGCCCGCGCGGGTGCAGTCGCCGCCGCAGAAAGCCGCGTTCGGCGGGTTCATCGCCGCCGGGGCGTTGATGCTGGTGACGATCGTGGTGGCGCTGCGCGGCAGGCCGACCGCGGCGTTCGTCCCGGCGGCGGGGGTGGTCGCGGCGCTCTCGGTCGCGGTCACGGCCGCGCTGCTGTCGGCGTCCGTGCCGCCGCTGCCCGCGCCCGGACGCGACCGCGATCCGACGGTGGACTCGGTGACCGACCCGTACGCGAACGCCCAAGCGTCCACAATGGACTATTCACGGCCACCCGCGACACTGGTGGCCACCATGGACGGCGACCTCCGGCTCGCGTTGACCGACGGGTCCACCGGCCGCCCGGTCGACGACCTCCTGGTGCACGACAACGCCTTGGCGCACCTCGTGGTGGTGTCGCCGAGCGGGAAGCTGTGGCACCTGCACCCGGTGCGGGTCGGCCCCGGCGACTACCGGGTGAAGCTGGACGCGCCGGAGGCGGGCCGGTACGCGGTGGCAGTCGAGATCGCCCGGCGCGGCGGCGGGCGGCAACTGCTCCGGACCGCGCTCACCCTGGCCGCGACCGGCACGACCGCGCCCGCCACCGACGACACCGCGCTCGACCGGCGGATCGCCGCGGCGGGCGAGCCGAGCACGATCACCGCGCGCTACGGGACCGCCGACCTCCAGCCGTGGCTGGGGATGCTCGGCCACCTGATCGTCGTCGGCCCGGTGACCGGCGACATCGCCGACGCGCCGGTGTGGGGGCACGTGCACTCGATGACCCCGCCGACGCCGGGGCTGCCGGACAAGCCGGACGAGAGCGTGGCGGCGTTCGGGCCGGACGTGCCGTTCACCTACACGTTCCCGCTGCCCGGCCGGTACCTCGTGTGGGCGCAGGTCGAGCGCGGCTACGCGGTGCGCACCACGCCCGCGGTGATCGACGTCCCGGCGAGCGGAGGAGCGTCCCGATGAGCAAGCGCACGATGGTCGCCTGCGCGGCGCTGGCGGTCGTGGTCGCACTGGTGGCGCTGGTCTTCCGCGCCACCTCGGCCGACGAGACGACGACCGCGACCGCCTCCACCCCGCGCTACACCGTCCGGCTCTCGGTGGCCGACCCGCGCACCGGCCCGAACTCCCTGGGCATCGAGGTCACCGACCCGGCGGGCACGCCCGCGAAGCCCGCCGAGGTCACCGTCGAACCGGTGATGCCGCAGATGGGCCACGCGCTCGCGCCCGTGACCGCCGTTCCCGAGGCGCCGGGCCGGTTCCGCGCCGCCACCACGGACCTGCCGATGGCGGGCCCGTGGCAGATCACCGTCTCGCTGCGCGACGCGAGCGGTGTCGACCACGTCGTCTTTCCACTGCTGGTGAAGGGATAAGGGGAACCGAACATGGATCTCACCGCGTCGGGGGCCTCCGCGGCCACGACGACCAAGGCCGTGCCGCGCGGGGTGACCGCGGCGAGCTTCGTGCTGGGCGGCACCGTGCTGTCGCTGACCGGGTTGACCTGGGACATCCAGTGGCACACCGACGTCGGCCCGGACACGTTCTTCACGCTGCCGCACCTGCTGCTGTACTCGGGCAGCGCGTTCTCCGGCATCGCGAGCCTCGTGGTCGTGCTGCTCACGACGGCGGCCCAGCGCGCGGGCCGGACGGTCGACCCGACGGTCGGCGGCCGGGCGGTCGCGGTGTTCGGCCGCGCGTTCGCCGCGCCCGTCGGCTACCTGATCTCCGGCATCGGCGCCGCGTCGTTCCTGCTTTACGGCCTGTGGGACCAGTGGTGGCACGGGCTGTACGGGTTCGACGCGGTGATCGCCTCGCCGCCGCACATCGGTCTGCTGCTGTCGATCACGATCACGATGGTCGGCGCGGTCATGGTGTTCGCCGTGGTCCGCTCGCAGACGTGGGGCCTCGCGTGGGCGCTGATCTCGCTGGCGGTGCTGCTCACGTTCAGCACGGTGACGGCGATCGGCCTGTCGCAGGTCGACATCGGCAACCTGAACACGGTCACCATCGGCCTGTCGTTCCTGTGCGTGCTGATCGTCGTGATGGGCGCGCGCCTGCTCGACCGGCCGGGCGGGGCGCTCGGCGTCGCCGTGCCGGTGGCCGTGCTCCAGGCCATGTACTGGTGGTTCTCGCCGTGGGCGACGGAGACCTATGCGAACGCGATCGGGCTGCCGATGCGCGACTACGTCGACGGCGTGCCGGGCCTGCCGGCGCTGATGCCGATGTGCCTGCTGCTGGTCGCGCTGGTGATCGAGGGCCTGCTGGCCGTCGGGCGGCGCGATGGCCGGTCGCTGCGGACGTTCGGGCTGCTCGCGGGCGCGGTCGGCGGGCTGCTGGTGGCGGGGCTCGACCCCGTCCAGCGGGCCTGGCTGCACGGCAACGGCTACCCGTCGGTGTCGTCCATGGTCGGCACGGCGGTGGCGGGTCTGGTGTTCGGGGCGGCGGGCGGTTTGCTCGGCGTGCGGTTCGGCGGGATGCTGCGGCACCTCGCCCCGGTTCGGGAAGGGCGGTAGCGCCATGAGGAAGACCGTTGTGGCGCTGCTCGGCGTCGTGGGGCTGCTGTTCGGCACGGCCGGGACCGCGCTCGCGTACGAGCCGGTGAACGTCGTGCACACCGAGCAGGTGCAGGCCGGTCCGTACGCGCTGACCGTGGGCTTCAGCACGTGGCCGGTGAAGGCGCTCCAGTCGTTGGACTTCACCTTCGCCCCGGACGGCGGGATCGAGGGGAAGAGCGGCACGTTGTCGCTGGTCAGGCCCACGGGGAAGCGGTCGAGCAGGCCCGACCCGCTGGTCAGGCACCCGCGCAAGCTGGACGTGTGGGGCCTGGACGTCACCGCCCTGCCGGATCCGGGTGACTGGAAGTTCGTGTTCGCCGTCACCGGCCCCGACGGGCCCGGCGAGGGCGAGCTGGTGCTGCCGGTCCAGGAGCAGCCGGGTCCCCCGATGGGGGTGAGCTGGGCGATCAGCACCGTGCCGCTGTTCGGCCTGGTCGCGCTGATCGTGATCGCCTGGCGGCGCACCCGCGAGGACACCTCGGTTTAGTGCCGGACGGCTTCCTGGGGAAGACTGGGGGCGACACCCGACTCCCCAGGAGGCCGACCTCTCGTGCGACGCAGGAGCATTGCGACAACGCTGGGCGCCCTGGCCCTTGGCGCGATGCTCGCCGCCACCTTCCACCAGGAGGTGGCGCCGAGACTCGGTCTCCCCGACACCGTCGTCGCCGCCGGGTCCGAGGGCGGTGGCCAGCCGCAGGCGGCGGCCCCGACCAACCCGTGCGCGCCGGTCATCGCCGGGCTCTCCCAGCGGCAGCAGCTCGCGCAACTCCTCCAGGTCGGGGTGAAGCCGGAGAACGCGGAGGACGCGCTGTCGATCGTGAACGCCGAGCAGGTCGGCGGCATCTTCATCGGCGGCGACGCGCCCGGTCTGCTGACCGGCGGCGCGTTGGCGCTGGTCAGGGCCGCGTCGAAGCTGCCCATCACGGTGTCGGTCGACGACGAGGGCGGCCGCGTCCAGCGAATCGACGCGATGGACGGCAACCTGCCGAGCGCCCGCGCGCTGGTGGCGTCGAACAGCCCCGAACAGGTGCGCGCGCTGGCCAAGACGCGCGGCGAGCAGCTGCGGGCCAGGGGCGTGACGATGGACCTCGCGCCGGTCGTGGACACCACCGCGGCCGACGACAACACGGTCATCGGCGACCGCTCGTGGAGCGCGGACCCGGCCGTGGCCCGCAAGTACGCCGAGGCGTTCGCGGCGGGCCTGCGCGACGCGGGCGTGCAGTCGGTGCTCAAGCACTTCCCCGGCCACGGCAACGCGAGCGGCGACTCCCACCAGGGCCTGGTCACCACTCCCCCGCTGGCCGACCTGAAGGCCAAGGACCTGCTCCCCTACCAGGACATCGCGGGCTACGGCCCGGTCGCCGTGATGGTCGGCCACCTCGACGTGCCCGGCCTCACCGACGGCAAACCCGCGACCCTCAGCCCGGCCGCGTACCAACTCCTGCGCACGGACTACAAGTTCGACGGCCTGGTCATGACCGACGACCTCGGCGCGATGAAGGCCGTCACGAACATCGTCGACCTCCCCGAGGCCGTGCGCCAGGCCCTCGCCGCGGGCGCGGACGTGGCCCTGTGGTCCAGCGGCGGCCGGGTCGGCGAGGTGCTGGACGCCCTGGAGGCCGCGGTCGGCAACGGCAGCCTGACGAAGGACCGCGTGTCCGAGGCGCTGCACCGCGTGCTCAAGGCGAAGGGCGCCTGCTGACCGGCTGGGGGAAGCGATGCGGGTGACCGCGCACCGGACCGTGGCCGAGGCGCTGGGCGGGCTGGACGACCGGGCGTTGGCGGTGGTGCTGGACGGGGCCACGCCGTTGGGGTCGGGGATCGGCGGGTCGTCCGCCGTGCTGGACGTCGAGGGCGTGCGGGTGTTCGTGAAGAAGGTGCCGGTGACGGACCTGGAGCTGGAGCACCCCCGGTCGACGGCGAACCTGTTCGGGTTGCCGACGTTCTACCAGTACGGGGTCGGGTCGGCGGGGTTCGGGGCGTGGCGGGAGTTGGCCGCGCACGAGATGACCACGGAGTGGGTGCTGGGCGGTGAGCACGGCGGGTTCCCGCTGCTGCACCACTGGCGGGTGCTGCCGGGGGTGTCGCCCGCGTTCGACGACCTGGAGCGGACGATCGCCTACTGGGGCGGGTCGGACGGGGTGCGGGCGCGGCTGGAGGCCTTGCGCCGGGCGTCCGCGCACCTGGTGCTGTTCCTGGAGTTCGTGCCGTGGACCGTGCACGAGTGGTTGCTGGAGCAGCGGTCCGGCGAGGCCGTCGAGTTCGTGCACCGCGAACTGCGCGCGGGCGTGGAGTTCCTCGGGTCGAAGGGGGTGCTGCACTTCGACGCGCACTTCGACAACCTGCTCACCGACGGCGAACGGCTCCACTTCGCCGATTTCGGGCTGGCGATCAGCTCGCGCTTCGCGCTCTCCCCCGCCGAGGCGGAGTTCTTCGCCGCGCACCGCAACTACGACCGCTGCTACACGGTCACGCACCTGCTCGGGTGGGTCGGCCGGAACCTCGACCCGCTCCCGGAGGCCGCCGCCGCGCTCGTGCGGCGGTACCGGCCGGTCGCCGACGTCGTCACGCCGTACTACGAGCAGTTGGCGCGCGCCGAGCGCCACACCCGCTACCCCGCCGCCGAACTCGACCTGGCCTGGGAGTTGCCGGAGGTGGCCGAGGCGGGGAAGGTGGGCCGATGAGCACCTCGGAGGAACGGGACGGCGTCGCGCTGACCAACCTGGACCAGCCGTTGTTCGACGGGTCCGAGGCGACCAAGCGGGACCTCGTCGACTACCTGGACGCGGTCGCGGACAAGATCGTCCCGGTGCTGGCCGACCGGCCGCTGTCGGTGATGCGGGTCCGGCCGGGGCAGGCGCCGTTCATGCAGAAGAACCTGCCGAAGTACACGCCGGAGTGGGTGCGCAGGCAGCCGATCTGGGCCGAGGCCTCCAAGCGGGAGATCTCCTACGGCGTGTGCGACGACAAGCGCACCCTGCTGTGGTTCGCGAACCAGCGGGCCGTCGAGTACCACCCGACGCTGTACCCGCGCGACCAGTGGAACCACCCGACCCACCTGGTGCTCGACCTCGACCCGCCGGAGGAGGACGCCTTCCACTTGGCCGTGCGGGCCGCGCACCTCGTGCGGCAGGCGTTGACGGATTCCGGCCTGGAAGGCGCGGTGAAGACCAGCGGGGCCAAGGGCGTGCACGTGTTCGTGCCGATCACCGACCTGCCGTCGGACGACGTGGCCGCGGCGTGCCGGGCGCTCGCCGCGCGGGCCGAACGGCTGGACCCGGACGTGGCGACGACGGCGTTCATCGTGGAGGACCGGCACGGCAAGGTGTTCCTGGACTCGACCCGCGCGGGCGGCGCGACCGTCGCCGCCGCGTACAGCCCTCGGCTGCGGCCGGGCGCGCCGGTGTCGTTCCCGCTGGCGTGGGACGACCTGGACCGCGTGTCCCCCGCCGACTTCACCCTCCGCACGGCCGCCGCGCTGCTCGGCGACCGCGACCCGTGGGCCGAGTCGATGCCCGCGCCGCAGAAGCTGCCGGACGACCTGGTCGCCGAGGGCCACACCATCCCGGTCGCCCGCGTGCAGGCGATGCACGAGGGCAAGCGGCGTGCCAAGGCCCGGCGCGAGGAGTAGTCACCGGTCGATCAGGGCGTCGGTGTTGTCGACGTGCTGGTCGATCGCGCCCCGCCACGACAGCGCGGCGACCTCCGGGGCGGTGATGGCGGCCCGCAGGGCGTCCGCGAACCGTTCCGCGTGCAGCACGCGGAACGGGCGGTCGTGGTACGGGCGGGTGGTCGGGTCGACCGGGGGCGCGAGGCCGAGGTCGTTCTGCCAGGACGCGACGAACTCGTACGCGCGGGCGAGGTGGCGTTCGCGGTCGTGCCAGCCGGTCGCGGCCAGCACGGGCCGGAGGTTCGGCCGCTCGGTCAGCGCGGCGAACTGGCTGCCCAACCACTTGCCGTACAACGGGTAGCGGCGGTCCAGCAGCAGGCACAGGCGCATCAGGTCGCGCACCAGCCGGGCCGCCACGACGGCCGACCCCAGCTCGTCGCCGACCTCGCCGCACCGGCCGACGAACGCCTCCTCCTGGGAGATCCGCCGCCACTGGCACGCCAGCACGTACCGCCACACGTCGTCCGGGTACCAGCGCAGCCGGGCCCGCGCCGCCGCGAGGTCACCGAGGCCGTCGTGGAACACCGCGCCCGCGGTCGCCTCCGCCAAGGCCTGGGTCGGCGTGCCGAGCCAGTCGGTCAGGGCGACCGGCTCGCGCGGGTCGAACCCGAGGTGGTCGTCGGCCCACCGGCCGAACGGGAGCACGTCGACGCGGTGGCGCACCGGGCCGTCGGTTTCCTCCATGACCAGCACTGGTCCATCGCCGGCGAAGTGCGTGGGGTAGCCGAGGAACGTCTTGGGCAGGTGGTTCGACAGCATCGTGGTGATCTCGGGGGCGTGCGACTCCACGAACAGCTGCACGCGCGGGCCCCAGTCGTGGTCGGTCGAGCGGGCCGTGTCGAACCCGACCACCTCCGATCCGGGGCCGATGCGCGCCGCGCTGTGCGGGAGGTCGCCGAAGTGCTGGCGCAGCAACGGTTCCACGGACTCGCGGTAGAAGCGGCGGGAGAGGTCGAGGCCGCGGACGAACGTCAACTCGCGTCCTGGTCGGCGTTCGTGCGGGCGCGGTAGGCGCGGGTCTTGGTGCGGTTGCCGCACGCCGCCATCCGGCACCAGCGGCCGCCGCCGTTGCGGGAGGTGTCGTAGAAGGCCCAGCGGCATTCCGGTGAGGAGCAGAGCTTGAGCCGGTGCCAGCCGGAGGCCGCCACGCTGGTGGCGACCGTTTCGACGATGACGTCCAGGCCGGGGACCTCGCTGGTGGCGGTGAGGCGGAGGTGGCCGTCGGGGTCCGGGGCCAGGTGCAGGGGGAAGTTTTTCAGCGCCTGCACGGCTTTCGTGTCGTCGGAGTCGGTGAGGGCGGCTCGGAGGGCTGCGCGGAGGGTGAGGGCGGTGGTGAGGTCTGAGGGGCCCAGGTGGTGGTTCTTGAGGCCCAGGTGGTGGTTCTTGGGGAGGAGGTCGTGGTCCTCCAGCCAGGCGGCCAGGGCTTCCGGAGAGGTGAGCTGGTCGGTGGGGACCTGTTTGCGGCCGTGCCAGGTGAAGGTTCGGGTGTCGAGGGTGTTGAGGAACTGTTCGACCAGGGTGAGGTCCGCTCCGGACATGACACCACTGTAGCTGGATACCGGTGTTGACCGGGGCGTGACACCAGCTATAGCTTTTGCTGGTGTCGATTACTCGGATGGATCCAGTGCCGCTTGCCCCTCGGACTACCCCTGAAGTGATGGAAGACCTGCGTAGGCGACTGCGAGCTACGCGGTGGCCGGATGCGCCTGAGGACGCCGGGTGGTCGCTTGGCACCGACCTCGGTTATCTGCGTGAACTCGTGGACTACTGAGTCGACGGGTTCGATTGGGAGGCGCAGGAAGCGGCGCTTGGGGAGTTGCCCCGGTTCCGGGTTGGTGTTGAAAGGGTGGGGATTCACTTCGTGCACGCGAATGCCGTGGCGGCTGGGAACGCGATGCCGTTGGTGCTCAGTCACGGGTGGCCGGACTCGTTCTGGCGGTTTTCGAAGGTGATCCCGATGTTGACCGATCCTGAGGCGCACGGGGGTGATCCGGCGGATGCGTTCGACGTGGTCGTGCTGGCGGTGCATCGGACGGATCCTGGGCTGCCTGCTTTTGATACGCGGCTGAGGTGCGGGAGTTCTTTCGGCCGTATCGGGGGAGCGTGTAGTGGGTTGAGTGCTGCCCTTCACCCCGCTCGCGCAATTATTTCAACACTCCTTTCGCTTTGTCAAGGCGGGAAAGATGCCTTGACAAAGCGAAAGGAGTGCGAAGGCGCTTCGGATCGGGGTGCAGGGAGGGGACTGTTCGGGCGGTGGGTTGGTTGGGTGCGCCCGTTTGTGAACTGGCGGCTAGGGCAGAGGGGCGTGACTGGGGACTGCCAGGCGGTTCCAGGCGTTGATCGCCACTACCGCCCAGATCAGTGACTGGTACTGCTGTTCGGTGAAGACTGTTGTTGCCCGGTCGTAGACGTCGTCTGGCAGGTCCCTGGTTGTGGAGAGTTGGGTGACCGCTTCCGTGACCTCTAGGGCTGCGCGTTCTTGAGGGGTGAAGAGTTCTGTTTCTCGCCAGGCGTTCAGGACGAAGAGGCGGCGTGGGGTTTCGCCTGCCTTGATGGCGTCTCTGGTGTGCATGTCCAGGCAGAAAGCGCAGCCGTTGAGTTGGGACGCTCTGATCTTGACGAGTTCCAGCAACGGCTTCTCGAGGCCCGCTTCCCTTGCGGCGCGGACTACCTCGCCTTCCAGGGCGATCATGGCTTTGTAGGGGCCTGCCAGGCCTGGGCTCATTTGGATTCGCTTGGACACGTGTTCGACAATAGACCGAACTGGCCCACGCGTATGGTCCAGCTCCATGACGGGATCGTGGGCCAGTTCGGTGGACGCTCACCTCGACTGGGTGCCTGGGGGTGGGCGGGTCGGGCTGGCCGAGGCTGTGCGGAAGGCCATTCGGGACGGGCGGTGGCGGGCCGGGGTTGTGGTGCCGTCGACTCGGGCGTTGGCGCACGATCTCGGGGTGGCTCGTGGGACGGTGACCAGGGTTTATGCCGATCTGGCCGCTGAGGGGTACCTGGTCACCAGTCAGGGTGCGCCTACGCGCGTGGCCACCGCGGGTGCCGAGCCGCGTGTCGAGCCGTTCAGCGCGCCGGCGCCGAGCGCGCCGAAGTGGAGCCTCGAACCCGGCCGTCCGGACCCGTCGCTCTTCCCCCGCGACCACTGGCTGGCGGCCACCAGGCGACTCGTGCAGAGCACCCCGAACTCGTCGTTCGACTACGGCGACCCGGCGGGCGCGCCCGTTCTGCGCGAAACGCTGGCGACCTACCTCGGCCGCAGTCGGGGTGTGCGCGCCGATCCCTCGCGGATCGTCGTCTGCGCCGGGTTCACCCACGCGATCACGGTCCTGGGCCGGGCGCTCCTCGACCTCGGCCTGCCCGAGATGGCGTTCGAGGACCCGTCGTTCCCCCTGTTCCGCGACCTCGCCGCCGGGACCGGCCAACGCGTTCGAGGCGTCCCGGTCGACGAGGACGGCCTCATGGTGTCCGAATTGGACAGTCCAGCCGTGGTCGTCACGCCCGCGCACCAGTTCCCCCTCGGTGTGACCCTCGCGCCCGGCCGTCGCACCGCCCTCGTCCGCTCCGGGTCGGTCGTGATCGAGGACGACTACGACGGCGAGTTCCGCTTCGACCGGCACCAGGTCGGCGCGCTCCAAGCCCTGGCACCGGAACAGGTGGTCTACGCGGGTACGGCCAGCAAGACCCTGTCTCCCTCGCTGCGGCTGGCCTGGCTGGTCCTCCCCGGTCACCTGGTCGGCCCGGTGCGCGCGGCGATCGAGAGCAGCGGCGCCCGGCCGCCGACCCTCGACCAGCTGGTGCTCGCGGACCTGATCTCCACCGGCGCCTACGACCGGCACGTGCGCCGATCGCGGGTGGAGTACCGGTCGCGGCGGGATCGGCTGGTCGCCGCGTTGCCCGCCGGGTTGCCGGTGAGCGGTATCTCGGCGGGGCTGCACCTGGTCGTGCCGTTGTCGCTGGACGCGGAGGCCTCTTTGCCTGCCGTGGCTGGGCGTCACTCGCTCGGCGTGGCGGCGTTGAGCCCGTTGTGGATGGACCCCGGCCGGCGGCGCGGTGGGGTGGTCGTCGGTTACGGGGCGTCGTCGAAGCCCGCGTTCGCGGGGGCATTGGAGGCGTTGCTGGCCGTTCTGCGCGAGCTGACCGGCTGAATCCGGGTTAGGTTGACCGGCATGGCTGGCAAGAGCGGGTCTCCGGCGGTGGAGCTGGAAGTCGGCGACCGGACCGTGCGGATCTCCAACCCGGACCGCGTGTACTTCTCCGTGCGCGGCGAGACGAAGCTCGACCTGGCCCGGTACTACCTGGGCGTCGGCGAGGGGATCGTGCGGGCGCTGCGCGAGCGGCCGTGCATGACGCACCGGTTCCCGGACGGCGTGGACGGGGAGAAGGTGCACCAGAAGCGGCTGCCGCACGGGGCGCCGCCGTGGGTGCAGACGGTGCGGGTGAAGTTCCCGCGCTACAACCGGCACGCGGACGAGCTGTGCGTGACGCACCTGGCGGACGTGGTGTGGTCGGTGCAGATGTCGGCCGTGGAGTTCCACCCGTGGAACTCGCGGCGCGCGGACACCGAGAAGCCCGACGAGTGGCGGATCGACCTGGACCCGATGCCGGACTGCGACTTCGCGACCGTGCGGCGCGTCGCGCACGTGGCGCACGAGGTGCTGGACGAACTGGGCGCGGTCGGGTGGCCGAAGACGTCCGGTGGCGCGGGGCTGCACGTGTACGTGCGGATCCGGCCGGAGTGGGGGTTCGCGGACGTGCGGCGGGCCGCGCTGGCGTTCGCCCGCGAGGTGGAACGGCGGATGCCGGACGACGTGACAACTACGTGGTGGCGCAAGGACCGCGACCCGCGGAAGCTGTTCGTGGACTACAACCAGAACGCCCGCGACCACACGATCGCCGCCGCGTACTCGGTGCGCGGCAAGGCCGAGGGGACCGTGTCCACCCCGATCGGGTGGGACGAAGTGGACGAAGTGGACCCGCGGGACTTCACGATCGCCACGGTGCCCGCGCGGTTCGCGGCGCTCGGCGACCTGCACGCGGGCATCGACGACGCGCCGTTCTCGCTGGCCCCGCTGCTGGAGTGGGCCGAACGCGACGAGCGGGACGGGGCGGCCGATCCCGGCGGCGCCGAGGACTGACGTCAGACGAACCCCAAGTTTTGCGCCTTCCCGTGGACCCCGGCGGTCGCGGAGGTCGACCATGTGCGCGACGGCGCGACGAGGCGCCCGAGTCACGAGGAGGTCCTCCTGTGAGAGCCGGACTGGCCGGAGCACTGGGCGTCGTTCTCGCCCTGGGTCTCGCCTCCCCCGCGTCCGCCGCGACAGGCCCGGAGGTCACCGCCTGCCCGACGGCGCTGCCCGCGGACACCACCTGCTACGGCGGCCAGGACGTCAACGGCGCTTACTACACGATCGCCATGCCCAAGGCGTGGAACGGTTCCCTCGTCGTGCACTCGCACGGCGGACCCGATCTCGGCGCTCCCACGTCCGCCCGCACGACCGACGACCTGACCCGCTGGTCCGTCATGGTTCGCGAGGGCTACCTGTGGGCCGGGTCGTCCTACCGGCGCGGCGGGTACGGCACGCGCATGGCGGCCGCCGACACGGAGAACCTGCGCAGGCTGGTCATCGCGAAGTTCGGCAAGCCCCGCAAGACGTTCCTGCACGGCCAGTCGTGGGGCGGGAACGTGGCGGCCAAGACCGCCGAGCTGTACCCGTTCTCCTACGACGCCGTGCTGCTCACCAGCGGCGTGCTGGCGGGCGGGTCGCGCGGCTACGACTACCGCGTGGACCTGCGCGTGGTCTACCAGTACTACTGCGGCAACCACCCGAGGCCGACCGAGCCGCAGTACCCGCTGTGGCAGGGGTTGCGGCCGGACTCCACGATGACCAGCGCGGGCCTGCGGGCGCGGCTGGACGAGTGCACCGGCCTCACGACGCCGGCGACCCGGACGCCGTTGCAGCAGAGGAACCTGGACGACATCCTCGGGGTCACGCACATCGTGGAGAGCGCGTTGGCGTCGCACCTGAACTTCGCGACGTTCACCTTCCGCGACATCGTCCACAACCGGCTCGGCGACCGGAACCCGTTCAGCACCAAGGGGGTCCGCTACTCCGGGTCGCACGACGACGCCGCGCTGAACGCCGGTGTGGAGCGGTTCTCGGCCGACCCGTCGGCCGCCCGCGACCTGTCGTACGACAGCGACATCACCGGCACGGTCAACGTCCCGGTGCTCACGATGCACGCCATCGGCGACCCGACGGCGTTCGTGGAGCACGAGGCGGCGTACCGGGCTTCGCTGGGGTGGCGGCAGAACCTGGTGCAGACGTTCACCACCGAGACCGAGCACAGCGCCCTCAGCGACTCCGAGTACGCGAGCGCGCTGAAGGCGTTGGCGACGTGGGAGCGCACCGGCCGCAAGCCGACCCCGGCGTCGGTCGCGGCGGCCTGCCCGGCGAACGACGCCAAGTACGGCAAGGGCTGCTTCTTCAACCCGACGTACACCCCGAAGTCCTACGCGTCACGGGTGAACGCCCGCCCCGGCGGCACCCACTGGCCCGCGCTGACCCCGTTGCAGTCGCTGCTGTGGGAGTGGCAGGGCGTCAAGGGAATCGCGCCCTAGCACCGCGACCGCCGGGGGCTCGCGCGCCCCCGGCGGTCCGCTCTCCCGATCAGATCGGAGGAATCCGATGCGCCCGTACCGGTGGATCCCCCACGACGGGAACCGCCACGCCGTGACCGTGGCGCTGGGCCCCGGCGACCACGCCCTGACGTTGTGCGGCCTGCCGCTCGACATCCCGGCGGAACCGCCCCGGCGTGGCCGGACGGCTGTTGGCCGGAGTGCCCCACGTGCGACGAGCAGTGGCGGGTGACCGAAGGCATCCCGACCCGGCACCGGCAGACGTAGTCGTTGTCCCGCAAGGACTTCCGAGACGCCGGTCACCGGTTGTTCCCTCGGGGACCACGTTCCGGCTATGCTGCTGTCACCGCGCTCGGGTGGCGATGTTGCGCTGCGCGCAAAGAATTTACCGAATCGTCGTCTGGATTCAGCATAACCCCCCACCCTCACCCCAATGGTCGTGCACGCTGATCCGACCGGGCCAAGGGCGCGTCGCCGTGGGCGACCGAGACGAGCAGCCCCTCCGCGCCGCGATCGCGCGGATCGGCCATCCGAGTGCGTCAGGTCGTGCGGTGGCGGCGAGTCCGGTCTAATGGCTACCACCGGCTCCTCGCATCGACAGTGGAAATGTCCACGAAGGGCGCTCACGATGGGACATATTCCCGCGTTCACCAGCGGCAGGCCGCTGACGAGGGTTGACCTGGAGTCGATGCCAGATGACGGGCACCGCTACGAACTGTCGGACGGGGTGCTCATCGTGAGCCCGTCACCCCGCCCGGTGCACCAGCGCGCAGTCGCGAGACTGCTGGTCGCGCTCACCGCCGAGTGCCCCGACGACATGGAAGTCCTCCCCGCGCCCCTCGACGTGGTCCTCGCCGAGGACACGGTGTTCATCCCCGACATCGTGATCGGCTACCGGACGGCCTTCACCACCCGCGCCCTCATGGGCCCGCCCGTGCTCGCCGTCGAGGTCCACTCCAAGAGCACCCGCCTGGTCGACCTGGAACTCAAACGCGCCCGGCTCCAGCAGGCGGGCTGCCCCAACTACTGGCTCGTCGACACCGAGGAACCCCACCTGCGCTGCCTCGCGCTGCGCGACGGCGTCTACGAGGAGGTGGCGCTGTCCATCGGCGACGAGGAGGTGTTCCTCTCCGAGCCGTTCAAGATCAGGATCACCGCCGCCTCCCTGGTCTCCAGCCACCCGTCCCCCTGAGCCACCCGTCCAGCCTGCGCGTGACCCACGGCAGCAGGAAGTACGTCATGATCGGCGTCAGCACGAGCGTCGTGATCATCACGCGCAACACGACCGGCAGGTCGACGATCAGCTTCCCGAGCGTGACCGTGGCGAGCAGGTTCAACGGGAAGAACACGCTCCAGATCGTCACGGCCTGCTTCCACCGCGGCGGCGCGGACGCCGTGTGCTCGACCAGTTCGCGCTCCACCGGCGGGTCGAACCACCCCTCGATCCCGGTCCGCCGCTCCGTGCGCGTGTGCTCGACGAGCCCCTCAGCGGTGTGCAACCACCACTGCCGCTGCGGCGACCCCTCCCACGCCGCCAACGACACGGGACTCGCGAACCGGTAGAGCATGTGCCACTCCCCCGACCCCGGCCCGGTCCGCACCCACCCCCCGCCCAGGTACCCGTCGAACTGCTGCGCCATCGACATACCGGCCTGCACCCAGGCGTGCATCTCCGTGCTGTGGGCGGGATCGGCCCGCCGCGTGATGGCCACGGTCACCGGGCTGTGGGGAGGAGCGGTCATGCCGGTCAGCCTGCCCGACGAACGTTACTTCCACCCGCTCTGACGAGCGGTCATGACCACTGTCACTCGGGCTTCGCGCGAAGGTCCCGCATCTGCTGCCGAACGTCTTCCAGGACCCACCGGAAATGTCCGCCGATGGTCGTGTCGGCCGGGATGAGCAGCCCATCTGCGGCGTAGCGCGCGATGGTGCGAGTGCTGACACCCAGTTCTTTGGCCAATTGGCCAGTGCTGATCAGCTTCCGCATGACTCGAATGTCGCATTCGGCGCGCTTATCGCACAGAGCTTTGGCTCACATGGCACACTTTGCTTAATTGTCTCGTTTGGCTCGATTGGAGTTGCCCCTGTGCGCCCGTTCAAATGGCTGCCTCATGACGGCAATCGCCACGCCATCACGGTGGCCTTGTACCCCGGCGACCGGGGCTTGACCCTGTGCGGCGAGGAGGTGGACATCCCGAAAGCCCCGCCACCTTCCTGGCCGCAGGGGTGTTGGCCTGAGTGCCAGAGGTGTGATGACCTCTGGCGTCAGGTTGAGGGGATTGCGCGGCGGGCGTCAGCTCACTTGGGTTCGTAGGACAGGTTGGGCCGCAGCCAGCGTTCCACCTCGTCCACCGGCATCCCGCGGCGCACGGCGTAGTCCTCGATCTGGTCCTTGCCCAGGCGGCCGACGGTGAAGTACCGCGACGCCTCGTGGGCGAAGATCAGGCCGCTCACGCTGGCCGCCGGGGTCATCGCGAAGGACGTCGTCAAGCCCATCCCCAACGACTTGGCGTCCAGCAGGTCGAACAGTTCGATCTTCTCGCTGTGGTCCGGCGACGCCGGGTAGCCCAACGCCGGGCGGATGCCGCGGAAGCGTTCCGCGTGCAGGTCCTCCAGCAACGGCTGCGCGTCGGGTTCGAACCAGTTGCGGCGGGCTTCCAGGTGGATGTACTCGGCGAACGCCTCCGCCAAGCGGTCGGCCAAGGCCTTCACCATGATGGCGCGGTAGTCGTCCTGCAGCGACTCGTAGTGCGCCGCAAGGGTTTCCGCGCCGTGGATCGCCACGGCGAAGCCGCCGATGTGGTCGCCTGACGGGGCGATGTAGTCGGACAGGCAGCGGTTCGGGCGGCTCAGGGGCTTCACGGTCTGCTGGCGCAGCATCGGGAAGTGGACGCCGTTCTCCAGGATGATGTCGTCACCAGAGGAGTGCGCCGGCCAGTAGCCGTACGCTCCACGCGCCTGGAACGAGCCGTTCGCGATGATCTGGTCCAGCAGCGTGTTCGCGTCGTCGAACAGCTCGCGCGCCACGGGCTGGTCGAGGATCGCCGGGTACTTGCCCTTCAACTCCCACGCCAGGAACAGGAACTGCCAGTCGATCATGGCGCGCAACGCGGGCAGGTCGGGTTCCACGAGCCGCAGGCCGGTGAAGGCGGGCACGGGCAGCTCGCCGAACTCCACGACCTCGCGGTTCGCGCGGGCCTCCGCCAGCGACAGCATGGGCTGGCGCTTCTTGTTCTCGTGCTGCTCCCGCAGGACCGCCTGGTCCGAGCGGTTGCTCACGGCCAACGCCTCGGCGCGCTCGTCGTCCAGCAGGTCCGAGACCACGCCGACGACCCGTGACGCGTCGAGCACGTGGACGGTGGTGTGCTCGTACGCTGGCGCGATGCGGACAGCGGTGTGCTGGCGGGACGTGGTCGCGCCGCCGATGAGCAGCGGCAGCTTCAGGCCGCGGCGCTCCATCTCCTTCGCGACGGTGACCATCTCGTCCAGCGACGGCGTGATCAGCCCGGACAGGCCGACGGCGTCGGCGTTCTCGGCTACCGCGGTGTCCAGGATGACGGACGCGGGCACCATCACGCCGAGGTCGATCACCTCGTAGTTGTTGCAGCCCAGCACGACGCCGACGATGTTCTTGCCGATGTCGTGCACGTCGCCCTTGACCGTCGCGAGCACGACCTTGCCCTGCCCGCGGCTGACCTCGGCCCGGCCCTCCTGGCGCGCGAGTTCCTTCTCCGCCTCCATGAACGGCTCCAGGTAGGCGACCGAGCGCTTCATCACCCGCGCGCTCTTCACCACCTGCGGCAGGAACATCTTGCCCGCGCCGAACAGGTCGCCGACGATCTTCATGCCGTCCATCAGCGGCCCCTCGATCACCTGGAGCGGCCGGTCCATGATCAGCCGGGCTTCCTCGGTGTCGGCCTCGATGAAGTCGACGATGCCGTGCACCAGCGCGTGCGCCAGCCGGTCCTGCACCGACGCCTCGCGCCACGCCAGGTCGACCACGCGCTTGGTGCCCGAGCCGCTGACGGTCTCGGCGAACGCCACCAGCCGGTCGGTCGCGTCCTCGCGGCGGTCGAACAGCACGTCCTCGACCAATTCCAGCAGGTCCGCCGGGATGTCCTGGTAGACCGCGAGCTGGCCGGCGTTGACGATGCCCATGTCCAGCCCGACCTGAACGGCGTGGAACAGGAACGCCGAGTGCATGGCCTCGCGCACGACGTCGTTGCCGCGGAAGGAGAACGACAGGTTCGAGATGCCACCGCTGATGTGCACGCCCGGACAGCGCTGCTTGATCAGCGGCAGAGCGTCGATGAACGCCTTGGCGTACCCGTTGTGCTCGGCGATGCCGGTCGCGACCGCGAGGACGTTCGGGTCGAACACGATGTCCTCGGGCGGGAACCCGGCCTGCTGCGTGAGCAGGTCGTACGCGCGGCCGCAGATCGACACCTTGCGCTCGGTCGTGTCGGCCTGGCCCTGCTCGTCGAACGCCATCACGACCACGCCCGCGCCGTAGTCGCGGATGCGCCTGGCCTGCTCCAGGAAGGGCTCCTCGCCCTCCTTGAGGCTGATGGAGTTCACGACCCCCTTGCCCTGCACGCACTTCAGGCCCGCTTCGAGCACGGACCACCGCGAGCTGTCGATCATCACGGGGATGCGCGCGACCTCGGGCTCGGTCGCGATGAGGTTGAGGAACGTGGTCATCGCCTGCTCGCTGTCGAGCAGGTCGGCGTCCATGTTGACGTCGAGGAGGTTCGCGCCGCCGCGCACCTGCTCCAGCGCCACGTCCACGGCCGCCTGGTGGTTGTCGCCCTCGATGAGGCGGCGGAACTTCGCCGAGCCGGTCACGTTCGTGCGCTCGCCGATCATCACGAACCCGGTGTCCGGGCCGATCGCGAACGGCTCAAGGCCGCTGAACCGGGTGCGCGCCGGCGACGCGGGCACGACCCGCGGGGCCAGCCCCTTCACGGCCTGGGCGATCTTCTCGATGTGCGCGGGGGACGTGCCGCAGCAGCCGCCCGCGATGTTGACCATGCCCTGCTCGGCGAAGTCCTTGAGCAGCGCGGCGGTCTGCTCCGGCGTCTCGTCGTAGCCGCCGAACGCGTTGGGCAGGCCCGCGTTGGGGTGGCACGCCGTGTAGGTGTCCGCGAAGCGCGCCAGCTCGGCGACGTGCGGCCGCATCTCCTCGGCGCCCAGCGAGCAGTTCACGCCGACCACCAACGGCTTCGCGTGCTCGATCGCGCTCCAGAACGCCTCGACCGTCTGCCCGGACAGCGTGCGACCGGAGAGGTCCACGATGGTCACCGAGATCCACAGCGGCAGGTCCGGCGCGACCTCGCGGGCCGCGGCGATGGCGGCCTTCGCGTTGAGGGTGTCGAAGATCGTCTCGATCAGCAGCAGGTCGACGCCGCCCTCGACGAGCGCGGAGATCTGCTCGGCGTAGGTGTCGCGGACCTGGTCGAACGACACGGCGCGGTACGCCGGGTCCTCGACGCGGGGCGACAGCGACAGCGTGACGTTGAGCGGACCGATCGAGCCCGCGACGAACCGGCCGCCGAACTCGTCCGCGGCCTGGCGGGCGAGCCGCGCGCCCGCCACGTTCATCTCCCGCACCAGGCCCTGGAGGCCGTAGTCGGCCTGGCCGATGCTGGTGGCGGTGAAGGTGTTCGTCGTCGTGATGTCCGCGCCCGCGGCGAGGTACTGCCGGTGCACGTCGAGGATGACGTCCGGCCGGGTGAGGTTCAGCAGGTCGGGGTCGCCGGTCATGTCGTGCGTGTGGTTCTGGAACCGGTCCGCCTTGTAATCCGCCTCGGTCAGGCCGGCTCCCTGGAGCATGGTGCCCCAGGCGCCGTCGAGGACCGCGATACGCCGATCCAGCAGGTCACGCAGGTCGCTCACGGGCAGCCTCCACAGGGGTGGAGGCGCCCTTGCTGACCGGAAGCGGGAACGAGCGTGGCGGACCTGTGGTCCGTTGCAGCGCCTCTCGACCCGCGGCCGAGATTACCGGAAACGGCGGTAGATTGCGGCCGTGGACCAGATCGTGGACATCTACACCGACGGCGCCTGCTGGACCAACCCCGGACCGGGCGGGTGGGGCGCGGTGCTGCGGTACGGCGCGCACGAGAAGGAGCTGTGCGGCGGCGAGGCCACCGAGACCACGAACAACCGGATGGAGCTGACCGCCCCGATCCGGGCGTTGGACCACCTCAAGCGGCCCGTGACCGTGCGGCTGTTCACCGACAGCACGTACGTCCGCAACGGCATCCTGGAGTGGCTGCCGAAGTGGAAGGCCAACGGCTGGCGCACCGCGGCGAAGCAGCCGGTGAAGAACGCCGACCTCTGGGTGCTGCTGGAGAAGGCCGTGCAACGTCACACGGTCGAGTGGCACTGGGTGAAGGGCCACGCCGGGGATCCGGGCAACGAGCACGCCGACCGGCTCGCGCTGCGCGGCCTGGAGGAGGCGCTCCGCGAGGCGGGCCACGACCCGGCGACCTACCGGTCCACCGCCCGCTGAAAGTCGATTGTCCGGCCGGGGCGCCGCTGCGATGATCCGCCGATGCCCACCTTGAAGGCCCGTGACGGCGTCGAACTCGCGTACACCGCACTCGGCGAGGGGCCGCCGCTGGTGTGCCTGCCGGGTGGCCCGATGCTCGACTCGGAGTACCTCGGCGACCTCGGCGGCCTGTCCGCGCACCGGACGCTGATCCGCCTCGACCTGCGCGGCACCGGCGGGTCCGGCACGCCGGACGACCCGGCGTCCTACCGCTGCGACCGCCAGGTCGACGACGTGGAGGCGCTGCGCGAGCACCTCGGCCTCGACCGGATCGACCTGCTGGGCCACTCCGCGGGCGCGAACCTCGCCGTCCTGCACGCGGCCCGCCACCCGTCGCGGATCGGGCGGCTCGTGCTGCTCACGCCGAGCACCTTCGCCCTCGGTCTCGCGGCCACCGCCGACGACCGCCGCGACGTCCTGCTCCGCCGGGCCGACGAGCCGTCGTTCGAGGCGGTGTCGGCGGCGCTCGACCGCATCACCTCGGGCCAGGCCGGGCCGGACGACTGGGAGGCCATCGTCCCGTTCACCTACGGTCGCTGGGACGACGCGGCGCGCGCCCACCACGCGGCCGACCGCCGCCACCCCGAGGCCGCCGCGGCCTACGTCGCCGAAGGCGCGTTCGACCCGCCCGCCACCCGCGCGGCGCTGACGGCGTCGACCGCCGAGGTGCTGGTGGTCGCGGGCGGGAGGGACATGGCGACCCCCGCCCGTGTCATCGCCGAGTACGCGACCCTGTTCCCGCACGCGACCCTCCGCACCCTGCCGACCGGCGGCCACTTCCCGTGGCTCGACGACCCGGCGTGGGTCACCACGACCCTGGCGACTTTCCTGCGCTGACGCGGTCGCCGCCGTTACCCTCGATCCGGGGTGGTGACATGACCGAGCGGATCACACCGGAGCAGTTCCACACCTCCGACGGCGTGCGCGACTGGCGGGTCGTGTTCGCCGCCGCGTGCGCCCACTTCCGCGCCGGCTCCTTCGCCCAGGGCCTCGACCTGGTGATCGCGATCGGCGAACTGGCCGCCGAACTGGACCACGCCCCGGACGTCGACCTGCGCTCCGACGGCGTAACCGTGTCCCTGCCCGCGTCCGCCACGGGCGGGTTCGCCGAACACGACATCACCCTGGCCCAGGAGATCTCGCTGGCGGCCCGCTCACTCGGCCTCAAAGCCGACCCGAGCGCCGTGAAGACCGTCCAGGTCACCATCGACGCCCTGGTCGGCTTCGAGGTCCGCCCGTTCTGGCGAGCCGTCCTCGGCTACCAGGACCTGGGCCCCGAGGACCTGGTCGACCCGCAGGGCCGCGGCCCGTGCTTCTGGTTCCAGGAGATGGGCGCCCCGCGCGACGAGCGCAACCGCCTCCACATCGACGTCGCCATCCCCCACGACCTGGCCGAGGACCGCGTGGCGGCCGCGGTCGCCGCGGGCGGCCACGTCGTCAGCGACAGCCACGCCCCGATGTGGTGGGTGCTCGCCGACGCCGAGGGCAACGAGGCCTGCGTCGCGACCTGGGTCGGCCGCGACTGAGTCACCCCTCCCCCAGCCTCGCCGCCCGCATCACCAGGTAGTTCCGCTCCGGCGTGCTCGCCGTCCGGGCCGCCGCCGCGCGGTAGTGGGTGATGGCCGAGTCCACGTCCCCGGCCATCTCGTGCAGGTGGGCGCGCACGGCGTCCAGGCGGTAGTGGCCTTCCAGGCGGTCGGCGACCTCGTCCAGGAGTTTCAGGCCGGGCCGCGGGCCGTGGACCATCGCCACGGCGACGGCGCGGTTCAGGGCCACCATGGGGTTGCCGGTCATGCGTTCCAGCAGGCCGTACAGGCCGAGGATCTCCGGCCAGTCGGTGTCCGACGCGTGGGCCGCGTCGTCGTGGACGGCGGCGATGGCCGCCTGGAGCTGGTACTCGCCCACGAGGCCCTTCGCCAGGGCGCTGGTGACCAGTGCGACGCCCTCGACGATGCGCTCGCGGTCCCAGAGCGTGCGGTCCTGGTCTTCCAGCGAGATCAAGGAGCCGTCCGGTGCGGTGCGGGCGGGGCGGCGCGCGTCGGTGAGGAGCATCAGGGCGAGCAGGCCCGCGACCTCGCCGTCGTCGGGCAGGACGGCGTGGACGGCTCTGGTCAGGCGGATGGCCTCGGCGGAGAGTTCGCCGCGGTGCAGCTCGTGGCCGATGCTGCTGGTGTAGCCCTCGTTGAACAGCAGGTAGAGGACGCGCAGCACCGAGCGCAGGCGGGGTGCGCGCTCGTCGCCCACGGGCATCGCGAACGGGACCCCGGAGGCCTTCACGCGCTGTTTCGCCCGGCTGATGCGCTGCGCCATCGTGGCCTCGGGGACCAGGAACGCGTTGGCGATCTCGGCGGTCGTCAGGCCCGCGACCGCGCGCAGCGTCAACGCGATCGCGGACGCCGAGGTCAACGCGGGGTGGCAGCACAGGAACAGCAGCACCAGGGTGTCGTCGCGGTCGCCCACGTCGGCGGGCGGCGGTTCGAGGGCAGCGGCCACGTCCTCGCGTCGGCGTCGGGCCTGGTCGCTGCGGAACTGGTCGGTCATCCGCCGCACGGCGGCCTGCACCAGCCAGCCGCGCGGGTTGTCCGGCACGCCGTCGACCGGCCAGTGCAGCGCCGCGGCCAGCAGCGCCTCCTGCACGGCGTCCTCCGCGGCGGCGAAGTCGCCGAACCGGCGCACCACCACGCCGAGGACCTGCGGCGCGACCTCGCGCAGCAGGTCCTCCACGCGGGTGGTCACTGCTCGACGCTGGGCGCGCTCATCACCTCGCGCACCTCGATCTCCTGGCCCATCGGCGCACCGCCGGGGCCGGGCGCCGCGGACGCCTGCGCGGCGATCTCCAGCGCGCGGTCCAGCGTCTCCACGTCGACCGTCCAGTAGCCCGCGAGGAACTCCTTCGACTCCGGGAACGGCCCGTCGGTCACGACCGGCGAGCCCTCGCCCTTGAACACCACGACCTTCGCCACCTCGGGACCGGCGAGGCCCTGGGCGTCGACCAGTTCGCCCTTGTCGGTCAACTCCTGGCCGAGCGCGTGCTGGAAGTCGATGTGCGCCTTGATGTCGCCGGGAGACCAGCTGGTGATCGGCTCCACGCCCTCGATCCTCCCGTAGCTCATCAGCAGCATGAACTTCGGCATGGTGGTTCTCCTCGCGCTCCGCCGCGCCGGTTTCGGCGCCGTCACCAGAAGGACGGACCACACGACGGGTTCTCTACATCGGGACGGGCGGATTTTCCGACGGATTCGCGCGGACCGCCATTCCGGGGGGCCGGGAGGAGGGGTGGGCACTCCTCTCCATGTTCAACTTATAGCGCACCGGGGGGCTTGCGGCAAGGCCCCGTCGGTGCCGCACAATCTCCGTCCTGAGCCTGGTACCAGGGGAAACGGGGAGTCGCCGAGTGCGAGTGTTGTTGTCGACGTACGGATCTCGGGGGGACGTCGAGCCGCTGATGGGCCTCGCGGTGGAGCTGCGGGCCCTCGGCGTGGAGGTGGTGATGTGCGCGCCGCCGGACTTCGCCGAACGGCTGGCGGGCGCCGGTGTGCCGCTGGTGCCGGTCGGCCCGTCGGCGAGCGAGCTGACGAGGTCCGCGCCACCGCCGTCGGGGCTGCCCGAGCGCGCGGCGGCGTTGATCGCCGACCAGTTCGAGGTGGTCACCGGGGTGGCGCGGGAGTGCGACGCGATGGTGGTGACCGGCGTACTGCCCACGGTGGCGGGCGCGCTGTCGGTCGCGGAGAAGGTGGGCGTCCGGGCGGTGTCGGTGACGTTCCAGCAGCTCACGCTGCCGTCGCCGCACCACCGGCCGCTGGCGTATCCGGGCAGGTCGCTGCCCGCGGACGAGACGGACAGCCAGGTGCTGTGGGACCTGGACGCGCTGACCGTCAACGCGCTGTTCGGCGAGGCGCTCAACTCCAACCGGTCCGCGAACGGCCTGCCGCCGGTGGCCGACGTCCGCCACTACGCGCTGGGCGACCGGCCGTGGCTGGCGACGGACCCGGTGCTGGACCCGTGGCGCGAGCCGTCGTACTTCGACGTGGTGCAGACCGGCGCGTGGATCCTGCCGCACGAACGCCCGCTGCCCGCCGACCTGGTGGCGTTCCTGGACGCCGGAGAGCCGCCGGTGTTCGCGGGGTTCGGCAGCATGCCGATGCACGGGTCGGCGGACGTGGCCGCGGTCGCCGTCGAGGCGGTCCGAGCGGTGGGCCGCCGCGTGGTCGTGCAGCGCGGCTGGGCCGGGCTGGATCTCGTCGACGACCGGGACGACTGCTTCGTCGTCGGCGAGGTCAACCAGCAGGCGCTGTTCGGCCGGGTGGCCGCCGTCGTGCACCACGGCGGCGCGGGCACCACGACCACGGCCACGCGGGCGGGCGTGCCCCAGGTGGTCGTGCCGCAGCTCGCGGACCAGCCGTACTGGGCGGGCCGGGTGGCCGACCTGGGCGTCGGCGTGGCGCACGACGGCCCGACGCCGACCTTCGCCTCCCTGACGGCGGCCCTCCGGACGGCCCTGTCGCCGGGGACGCGTGAGCGGGCCGCGACCGTGGCCGGCACGATCCGCACCGACGGGGCGGCGGTGGCCGCGCGGCTGCTGGTCGACACCGTCACACGGGAAGGGCAGCCCGCGTGAGCCGCGCGGGGTCGCCGGACTCGATCGTCGTTCAACGTTGTGAGGGGCCTGTGTCGACTCAGGGGTACGAAGAGGAACTGCGGTCCGAGCGCGAGTACGTCGCCGGGCTCTACACGAGGCTCGACGCCGACCGCGCGCGGGTGAAGGGCGAGTACACCTCGGCGCTCGGGGGCACCGGCGGGACGCCGATGGAGCGCGACGACCAGGTGCGCGCGTCGGCCAAGGAGTTGAAGCGGCTGGACTTCGGCAGCAACGGGCTGTGCTTCGGCCGGTTGGACGCGCTGACCGGCGAGCGCTCCTACATCGGCCGGATCGGCCTGTTCGACGAGGAGAACGACTACGAGCCGGTGCTGCTGGACTGGCGGGCGCCCGCGTCGCGCCCGTTCTACACCGCGACCGGGGCGTCGCCGGAGAACATGCGGCGACGCCGTCAGTTCCACACGCGGGGACGGCAGGTGGTCGGCTTCACCGACGAGGTGCTCGGCCGTCCGGACAGCTCGGCCAGCGGTGACGCCGCGCTGCTCGCGGCGGTCAACGCGCCGCGCGGCGAGGGCATGCGCGACATCGTGGCGACGATCCAGGCCGAGCAGGACGAGATCATCCGGCTCGACCACCCCGGCGTGCTGGTGATCGAGGGCGGGCCGGGCACCGGGAAGACCGTGGTGGCGCTGCACCGCGTGGCGTACCTGCTGTACACGCAGCGGGAGCGGATGGAACGGCACGGCGTGCTCGTGGTCGGGCCGAACCCGGCGTTCCTGAACCACATCGGCCGCGTGCTGCCGTCGCTGGGCGAGTCGGACGTGGTGTTCTCGACCACCGGTGACCTCGTGCCCGGCCTGCGGACCACGGCCGAGGACACGCCGGAAGCCGTGCGGCTCAAGGGGTCGCTGAAGATCCTGGACGTGCTCAAGGCCGCCGTCGCCGACCGGCAGCGGCTGCCGGAGGTGCCGGTGGAGGTCGAGCTCGGGGGCGTGACGGCCCGGATCGACGCCGCCACGGCGGAGTGGGCCAGGGACGAGGCGCGGCAGAGCGGGCAGCCGCACAACGAGGCCCGGTCGGTGTTCACCGAGATCGTCACCTACGTGCTCACCGAGCGGACGATGACCCGGATCGGCAAGGGCTGGCTGTCCCGGTCGGACCGCACGGCGTGGGAGCAGACGCGCAAGCAGCTGCTCGCGGAGCTGGCGGCGGACGAGAAGTTCACCGCCGCGCTCGACGACCTCTGGCCGCTGTTGACGCCGGAAACGTTGCTGGAAGGGCTGTACACGTCTCCCGAACGGCTGCGCGCGGCCGGTGCGGACCAGGCGTTGCTGCGGGCCGAGGGCAGCGCGTGGACGGTGTCGGACGTGCCGCTGCTCGACGAGCTGGTCGACCTGCTGGGCCGCGACCAGTCCGACGACCGCGCGGCCGAGCGGGAGCGGAAGATCGCGGCCGAGCACGCCGCGGCCGTGCTGGACAGCCTCGTCGGCCGCCAGGACTCGATGGACGACGAGGACCACCTGTTCGCCACGGACCTGCTGTACGCCGAGGACCTGGCCGAGCGGTTCGTCGAGCACGACACGCGCACGCTGGTCGAACGCGCCACGGCGGACCGCGACTGGACCTACCGGCACGTCGTCGTGGACGAGGCGCAGGAACTGTCCGAAATGGACTGGCGCGTGCTGATGCGCCGCTGCCCCGGCCGGTCCTTCACGGTCGTGGGCGACCTGGCCCAGCGCCGGTCGGAGGCGGGCGCGACGTCGTGGGCCGCGATGCTCGACCGGTACGTGCCCGGCCGCTGGGTCTACCGGTCGCTGACGGTGAACTACCGCACCCCGGCGGAGATCATGGCGGTCGCCGCCGAGGTGCTCGCCGACTTCGCGCCGGGCGTCCAGCCACCGGAGTCGGTCCGCGCGTGCGGCGTCCAGCCGTGGTCGAGGCAGGTCGGCGCGACCGACCTGCCCGCCGCGATCGAGGAGTTCGTCCGCGCCGAAGCGGACCGCGAGGGCACCAGCCTGGTCATCGGCCCACCCGGTGTGCCGGGCACGGTGCCCGCGTCGGAGACGAAGGGCCTGGAGTTCGACGCGGTCCTGGTCGTCGACCCGGAACGCATCCTCGCCGACGGCCCCCGCGGCGCGGCGGAACTGTACGTAGCCCTCACCCGCGCCACCCAACGCCTCGGCGTCCTGCACCAGGGCCCGCTGCCGAAGGCCCTGGGAGGACTGGTCGAGGTCTAGGCCAACGCCGTCGCGGCCGCGCGCAGGGAGTCGTCGAGGGCTCGGGGCTTCAGGCCGAAGGTGTCCGTGGTGGCGCTGGAGTCGAGGACGAACGGCCTGGTGAACTGGTAGGCCGTGGTGTGGAGTTCGCGCACCATCGGGGAGAACAGGCCCACGGCCCGGAGCACCGGCGTCGGGATGACGCCGAGCTTCGGGGCCGGGGCGCCCGCGACCTCGGTGAAGCGGGTGGCCAGGTCGCGGAGGGTGCGCGGGGGTTCGGTGGGCACGAGCCACGCCTTGCCCCACGCGCGCTCGTCCGTGGCGGCGGTGGTGAGCAGGGCGGCGACGTCGGTGATGGACGTCCAGCTGTGCGGCACGTCCAGCGGGACCGGTGACCAGGCCTTCTTGCCCGCCAGCAGGGGTTTGCCGAGGGCGATGGCGAAGATCGAGTTGGCTTCCAGGTAGTCGCTGCCGCGGACCTCGGTGGCGCGGAGGCGGCCCGCCTGGTGGGCGGCGAGGGCGTCGCGCCACATGTCCGCGCGCAGCTTCAGCTTCGGGTGGGTGGCGGCCGGCGGGGTCGACGGGGTGATCGGGCCGGTCACCTCCCCGTAGCCGTAGAGGTTGCTGGTGGTCGCGAGCACGGCTCCGGTGCGTTCGGCGGCCGTGAGCAGCGCGGACGCGATCGGCGGCCAGTCGGTGAGCCACTGGTGGTAGGCCGGGCTCGCGCAGTTGTAGAGCGCGACGGCGCCCTCGGTGAGCGAGGTCAGCCGGGCGGCGTCCGTGGCGTCGGCGGCGACCCGTTCGACGTTCGGGTGGTCCGGGCCGCCGCCGCGGGTGACGACGCGGACCTGCTCGCCGCGCGAGGCGAGGAGCGTTGCGGTGGCGGAGCCGACGGGGCCCGCACCGACGATCACGTGCAACGACATCGAAATCCCCTTAGGAGGAGCGAGAGCAGTGCTCTCCAAGTAGAGCACACTTCGAGAGCATTGCTCTCGAATTCGTGCAACAATCTCGTCATGTCAGCCGGATCCATCCGCGCCCGAGTGCGCGCCGAGATGATCGACGAGATCAAGGCGACCGCGCGGGGCTACCTCGCGACGGACGGCGCCAACCTGTCGCTGCGCGCCGTGGCGCGGGACATGGGCATGGTCTCCTCCGCGCTGTACCGGTACTTCGCCAGCCGCGACGACCTGCTGACCGCGTTGATCATCGACGGCTACAACGCGCTGGGCGCCGCCGCGGAAGCGGGCGACGCCGCCGTCACCGACCGCGCCGACCTCCTCGGCCGCTGGCTGAGCACGTGCCGAGCCGTCCGAGACTGGGCGATGGCGACCCCGGCCGAGTACGCGCTCCTCTTCGGCAGCCCCGTCCCCGGCTACCGCGCCCCGAACGACACCATCCCCGCCGCCGCCCGCACGCCGACCGTGCTGATCGGCATCGTGAAGGACGGCTACGACACCGGCGCGATCACCGCCCCCGACGACGAACTGCCCGAGGACGTCCGCGCCGACCTGGCCGGACTCCGCGACCGAGCCATCCCCGGCGTCCCGGAAGCCCTGGTGGCGCGCGGGATGCTCGGCTGGACGCAGCTGTTCGGCGCGGTGAGTTTCGAACTGTTCGGCCAACTCGCCAACGTGGTCGAGGCCCGCGCCGCGTACTTCGACCACCAGATGCGCCGCACCGCCGTGACGATCGGCCTGGTGCCCGCGTCCTGAATTAGGCTAGCCTAACCTTCATCGATCGGTGGAGGGTGACGGCTCGTGGGGACGTACTCGGCTCTGGACCAGCTCCAGCACAAGGTCATCGGCAAGGTGGCGTCGCTGGTGATGGCGTCGGTCGACCAGCGCGACCGGTTCGAGCAGTTCCCGATGACGGTGGTGCGCGCGGTCGCCCTCAACGACCACCTGCGGCGGATCACGTTCCACGCGCCGGAGTTCGCGCGGTGGCGGACCAGCGGGGCGGACGAGTACTTCGGGCTGTTGCTGCCGCGCGGCGGTGAGTTGGCGTTCCCGGTGGCGGAGCGGATCAACGTACGGGCCGCCATCGCGAAGCTGCCCGCGGCCACGCGGCCGGACCTGCGCTGGTACACGGTGCGGGCGCTGCGGGCCGAACTCGCGGAGATCGACGTGGACTTCGTGCTGCACGCCGACGCCCACGGGCCGGGGTCGACGTGGGCCGCGGCGGCGGAACCCGGTGCGGTGGCGGGGTTCCGGGCGTGCGGGTCGACCTACCGGGAGCAGCCCGCGGGGCACTCCCGGCTGCTGGTCGGCGACGAGACGGCGTTGCCCGCGCTGTCGGCGATCCTGGAGGCGCAGCCGGGCGCGCGGGCGATCGTGGAGGTGCCGGACGAGTCGTACCTGACGCCCGTGCCGGACGGCGTCGAGTTCGTCTACCGCGGGTCCGACGAGCCGGGCAGCCGCGCGCTGGAGGCCGTGGCCGCGCTCCCGCCCGAGGACTTCGACTACGCGTGGGCGTGCGGCGAGTCGTCGTTGGCCACCTCGGTGCGCAGGCACCTGGTGAAGGAGCGCGGCCTGGACCGGCGGAAGATCATGTTCTCCGGCTACTGGAAGCGCGGGCGGGCCCGGACCTGAGCCACACGTCGAACGACAGCGCGAAGTCGAGGCCCGCGCGGGTGGCGCGGTCGGAATCGGGGCGGGACAAGCGGTTCCGCGTCGCCGCCGGGTCCAGGTAGGACCACACCGGCGCGGACGGCGTGGCCAGCAGGTCGCGGACCTGGTCCCGGAGCAGGCGCGCGTACCGGGGGTCCTGGGTGCTCGGGTACGGGGCCTTGACCCGCTCCAGCACGCTCGACGGCAGGTCCGGCGCGGCGGCGGCCCGCAGCAGCGACTTCTCGCGGCCGTCCGCGGTGTGCCGCGACCACGGCGTGTTGAACGCGTACTCGACGAGCCGGTGGTCGCAGAACGGGACCCGCACCTCCAGCCCGGCGGCCATGCTCAGCCGGTCCTTGCGGTCCAGCAGGTCCGGCAGCCAGTGCGCGAGGTGCAGCGCGGAGACCTCGCGCGTCCGCCGCTGCACCGTCGGCTCCCCCGCCAGCACCGGGACGTCCGCCAGCGCCTGCCGGTAGTGCTCGGCCCGGTGCGCGGTGAGGTCCAGTTCCGCCGCCACGTCCGCCCGCAGCAGCGCCCGGTACGTGCCGCTGCGCCCGGTGAGGTAGCGCCACGGGTAGTCGGCGGCGGCCAGCGCCTCCGGGTCGTGGAACCACGGGTAGCCGCCGAACACCTCGTCCGCGCTCTCCCCCGACAGCACCACGGTCGCGTGCTCGCGGACCGCGCGGAACAGCAGGTGCAGCGACGCGTCCACGTCGCCGGCCGAGGGCGCGTCCCGCGCCGCGACGACGGCCTCCCGCAGCGCGGGGTCGCTCAGCTCGGCGGGGTCCAGGACGAGGTCGCGGTGGTCGACGCCGCAGTGCTCCACGACGTCCCGCACGAACGGCGCGTCGGGCGTCGCCCGGAGCCCGTCCGGGGTGAACCCGCCGGTGA
>Ga0247771_1000029_pt1 | contig 71498 bp, 64 predicted proteins | sample UWRJL197509C6_FD_179948 | JGI IMG/M metagenome (GOLD analysis project Ga0247771, IMG submission 179948) | Plant litter microbial communities from Arlington Agricultural Research Station in Wisconsin, United States - UWRJ-L197-509C-6 | ecosystem: Environmental > Terrestrial > Plant litter >... | reverse complement strand
GGGCATCAGCCCGTTGGACCAGCGCGCTCTGGACTACCGGGTGGCCGGGCTCCTGCCCGCCGACCTCGGTCGTCGACTCGGCCCGATGACGGTGCTCCAGCACCTGCGTCGGGGCAGCGCGGCGGCGTGGTGCGTCGCGCGTCTTCAGCGGCAACGCCGGGACGGCGTGGCCTAGGACGGTCGGCGGTCCGGAAACGGGAGTGGGCTCCGAGCAACGAACTGCTGGGCAGGAGCCCCAACCCTTGGGTCACCCGGCCCTGGACCTCCAACCGCGGTACCGCCGGTGCTAGCTTTGACTGGTGTCCGGCGGCCCGATCACCCCCCAGCGCGTGTCCATCGCGCTCCTCTGCGTGGTCACGCTGGTGGGTTGTTGCGGTCTCGCGTGGTGGCAGTGGACGAGGTTCGAGTCCGCCGCGGGGACCTTCCAGAACCTCGGCTACGTGTTGCAGTGGCCGCTGTTCGGACTCTTCCCGGCCTTCATGGTCTGGCGCATCCGCAGGCTCGACGCGCAGCGCGCCGTGCCGGTCCCGAAAACCGAGCCGCCCGTGGCCGCGCCCACGCCTGTCGTTACCGTTGACGCCGTCAGTGCTCCCGTCGTGGACGAGGACGACGAGCTGGCGGTCTACAACCGCTACCTCGCCGACCTGAACGCGCGGGACTCGCGGTAGCGGAGCGAAGGCGGTCGGACGGGCGATGAGCGGTGCGTTGAACCGGTTCAGGTTCATGGCCTACGTGGTCGGTGTCGGCCTGCTGCTGCTGGTCGTGGCGATGCTGTTGAAGTACGTCGGCGACGCCCCCGGCATGGTCAAGGTCGTCGGCCCGGTCCACGGCTTCCTCTACGCCATCTACCTGGTCATCGCCGTCGACCTCGGGCTCAAGTCCCGGTGGTCGATCAAGGGCACGGTCCTGGTGCTGCTCGCGGGCACGATCCCGTTCCTGTCGTTCTACGCGGAGCGCAAGGTGGTCGAGCGCGTCCGCGAGGGCGTCCCACTGTGAGGCGACCCCTGTTGACCTGCGGCCCTGCCTGCGAATAGCGTCTGGCGCATCAACTGAACACGGCCGTCGATGGCGCGCGGAAGAGTCCCCGCGAGGGGCGCCGAAGGAGCAACTCCTCCCCGGAATCTCTCAGGCACAGGTACCGCGCGACGCAGGCAACTCTGAAAAGCAGGCGCACCCGCGCGCCTCGCCCACGGTGCAAGTCGCGTTCGCGCGACGAAGCTCTCAGGCTCATGACAGAGGGGGAGGCTCGCTCACAGGAGGAGTCTCGCCGATGACCGTGTTCCCACTGCCCGCCGCCGGTCGACTCGACGCCCACGCGGCGGAGTCGGCCGTTGAGCATGCCCACCAGGGAGGATCCACCCAGATGGAAAGCCGTCGGACGCCGCTGCACGCCGAGCACGAGGCGCTGGGCGCCATGTTCACCGACTTCGCGGGCTGGCGGATGCCGCTGCGCTACGACAGCGAGCTGGCCGAGCACCACGCGGTCCGCACGACGGCCGGTCTGTTCGACCTGACGCACATGGGCGAGATCGTGCTCGGGGGCCCGGAGGCCGGCGCCGCGCTGGACTACGCGCTGGTCGGCCACAGCTCCGCGATCGGCGTCGGCCGCGCCCGCTACACGATGATCACCCAGGCCGACGGCGGGGTGCTGGACGACCTGATCGTGTACCGACTGGGTGAACTCGAGTACCTCGTCGTGGCGAACGCCTCCAACGCCGAGCTGGTGTTCGGCGAGCTCGTCGAGCGGGCCAAGGACTTCGACACCACCGTCGTCGACAGGTCGACGGACTACGCGCTGCTCGCCGTGCAGGGTCCCGCCTCCACCGCGATCGTGGCGGGCCTGACGCCGACCGACCTGGCGACGGTGAAGTACTACGCGTCGTACCCGACCGAGGTCGCGGGCATGCCGGTGCTGCTGGCCAGGACCGGCTACACGGGCGAGGACGGCTTCGAGCTGTTCGTGGCCCCCGCCGACGCCCCCGCCGTCTGGGCGGCGCTGCTGGAGGCGGGCAAGGACCACGGGCTCAAGCCCGCCGGGCTCGGCTGCCGCGACACGCTGCGCCTGGAAGCCGGGATGCCGTTGTACGGCAACGAACTCGACACCGCGCACACCCCGTACCACGCGAACCTCGGCCGGGTCGTCAAGCTCGACAAGCCGGGCGACTTCGTCGGCCGCGACGCGCTGGCGAAGGTCGCGGAGTCCGGTGTGGACACCACGCTGGTGGGGCTCAAGGCCGCCGGTCGCCGGGCGCCGAGGCACGGGTACACCGTGCTCGACGCGGACGGCGCCGCGGTCGGCGAGATCACCAGCGGGGCGCTGTCCCCGACGCTCGGGTACTCGGTGGCGATGGCGTACGTGGCCAAGACCAGCGCCGAGCCCGGCACCAAGCTGGCGGTCGACGTCCGAGGCAGGCAGGAGCCCGTCGAGGTCGTCGCACTGCCGTTCTACAAGCGCGCCAACTGATCCGGTCAAGGGAGATCACATGTCCGACCAGTTCACCACCTCCCTCGCGGAGTTCGACCCCGAGGTGGCCGACGCCGTCGCCGCCGAGCTCGCCCGCCAGCAGAACACGCTGGAGATGATCGCGTCGGAGAACTTCACGCCGGTCTCGGTGCTCCAGGCGCAGGGCTCGGTGCTCACCAACAAGTACGCGGAGGGCTACCCCGGCCGCCGCTACTACGGCGGCTGCGAGCACGTCGACGTCATCGAGCGCCTCGCGATCTCGCGGATCAAGGAGCTGTTCGGCGCGGGCTTCGCGAACGTGCAGCCGCACTCCGGCGCGCAGGCCAACGCCGCCGCGATGTTCGCGCTGCTCAACACCGGCGACACGATCCTCGGCCTCGACCTGGCGCACGGCGGCCACCTGACCCACGGCATGCGGATCAACTTCTCCGGCAAGCTGTACAACGTGGTGCCGTACCACGTGTCCGATTCGGACGGTCTGGTCGACATGGCCGAGGTCGAGCGCCTCGCCGTGGAGCACCAGCCGAAGCTGATCGTCGCGGGCTGGTCGGCGTACCCGCGCCAGCTGGACTTCGCCGAGTTCCGCCGCATCGCGGACTCCGTCGGCGCGTTCCTGATGGTGGACATGGCCCACTTCGCCGGTCTCGTCGCCGCGGGCCTGCACCCGAGCCCGGTGCCGCACGCCCACGTGACCACGACGACCACGCACAAGACCCTCGGCGGTCCGCGCGGCGGCGTGATCCTGTCCAACGACGCCGACATCGCGAAGAAGATCAACTCCGCGGTGTTCCCCGGTCAGCAGGGCGGCCCGCTGGAGCACGTGATCGCGGGCAAGGCCGTGGCGTTCAAGCACGCGGCGAGCCCGGAGTTCGCCGACCGCCAGCGCCGCACGGTCGAGGGCGCGAAGATCCTCGCCGACCGCCTGCTCCAGCCCGACGCCGCCGCGGCGGGCATCAAGGTCCTCACCGGCGGCACCGACGTCCACCTGGTCCTCGTCGACCTGGTCGCGTCGGAGCTGGACGGCAAGCAGGCCGAGGACCGCCTGCACCAGGTGGGCATCACGGTCAACCGCAACGCGGTCCCGAACGACCCCCGCCCCCCGATGGTCACGTCCGGTCTGCGCATCGGCACCCCCGCGCTCGCCACCCGCGGCTTCGGCGCGGCCGACTTCGCCGAAGTGGCCGACATCATCGTCGCCGCCCTCCAGGCCGAGCCGGACTTCGCCGAACTCCGCACGCGCGCCGAGGTGCTGGCCGCCAAGCACCCGCTGTACTCGGACCTCTGATCCCGGTCCACCCACACGAGAACGGCCCCCGCGGTGCGGGGGCCGTTCTCGTTTCTCACCGCGAAGCGAATGAGCGGCAAGACAATCGGGCGACCAGTGAAGCCCGGCCCCTTCCCCGGGGCCGGGCTTCACCGATCTACCAGTGGTTTCGCACTACGCGGCGGGGGCCGTCACGCCCGGCGGCAGGCACTGGACGTTGCGCTTGCCATCCGGCTGGATGACGAACCACGTGCCGCCAATGCCCTGGCCGGCCCACTTGCCCGGACCCGGGTCCTTGGAGTACGTGTAGAGGCCCCAACCGGCGATCGTGACCTGCGTGGTGCCGTCAGCGCGCTTCAGCGTGCCGACGAGCGCGGGGTCGACGCCCTCGAGCTGGGGGGTGGAGCCTTCGGCGACCGTGACCGGCGGCCAGGTCTCGGCGCACTTGTCGTTGCAGTTGGACGCCGGCGGCTTGGGGGTGTCCTTGTCGAAGCGGTACAGCGTGCGGCCGTCGCCGTCCTGCACGACGTCGCCCATCTTGTCGACGGTCTTGGCGACCAGTCGGATGTTCGACACGGCGGGGGCGGCGGGGGTCTGGGCGGCGCTCGTCTGGGCGCCCGCGGCGGGGGCCACAGCCTCGCTGCTGGTGGCCGGGGTGTCGTAGCCGTAGTCACCCGGCGCGGCAGCTGCCTCCACCGCGGAACCGGTCTGAGCCACGTTGGTGCCCTGAACGCCAACGGCGTTGGTGCTCCACATGACCAGGGCGAGCACGGTTGCCATGCCGCCTGCAACGGCGATGGCGATGCGGTTACGTCGGATCACTTCTCAACTCCTCCTCGTCCGTTCATTCGCTTCACTGGAGCAATACGGCCGGTCCGCGTGAGCGGTTCAGAACCGAACCGAAAACAATCTCGGGACGAACTAGACCTACCCGTCTTGGCTCAGGAGGCTCGTGGTGGTCGGTACCGGTGGAGTGGCAGGTCAGCTTGCCTCGGTGGTCGAGAAGGTGCTCGGAACGGCACTGCCGATCGGGTTGAGGGCGTGGGACGGGAGCAGCGCGGGGCCGACGTCCGGCCCGGTGGCGGTCATCCGGTCCAAGCGCGCGCTGCGCCGACTGGTGTGGAACCCGAACGAGCTGGGACTCGCGCGCGCGTACGTGGCGGGCGAGCTGGACGTGGAGGGCGACCTGACCGACGGCCTCGCCCGGTTCTGGGAGCTGGCCCGCGCGGGCGCGCTGCGCGTCGGCAAGCCCAAGCCCGCGGACGTGCTCGGCGCGGCGCGGGTCGCGCTGCGGCTCGGCGCGCTCGGGCCGCGGCCCGCCGCCCCCGGCGAGGAGGCCCGGCTGTCCGGCACGCGGCACACCCGCGGCCGCGACCGGGCGGCCATCGCGCACCACTACGACCTGAGCAACGACTTCTACCAGCTCGTGCTCGACCCGAGCATGGCGTACTCCAGCGGCTACTGGACGTCGGACAGCCCCGAGTACACCGTCGCCGACGCGCAGCGCGACAAGCTGGACCTCGTGTGCCGCAAGCTCGGCCTGCGCGAGGGCATGAGGATGCTCGACGTCGGCTGCGGCTGGGGTTCGATGATCATCCACGCCGCGAAGCACTTCGGCGCGTCGACCACCGGCGTCACCATCTCCCGCCAGCAGCACGCGCACATCAAGAAGCGCATCGCGGACGAGGGACTGGAAGACCTGGTGACGGTCAAGCTCCAGGACTACCGGGAGATCGACGACGAGCCGTTCGACGCCATCTCCACCATCGAGATGGGCGAGCACGTCGGCGAGGAGAACTACCCCGAGTACGCCGCCACCCTGCACCGCCTGCTCAAGCCCGAGGGCAGGCTGCTGCTCCAGCAGATGTCCCGCGGCGCGAACGCCCCCGGCGGCGGCGCGTTCATCGAGTCCTACGTGGCCCCGGACATGCACATGCGGCCGGTCAGCGCGACGGTCGGGCACCTGGAGCGCGCCGGACTGGAGATCCGTGATGTGGAAGCGCTGCGGGAGCACTACGTTTGGACCGTGCGCGCCTGGGCCGCGACGCTGGAAGAGCGGTGGGACGAGGTCGTCGCGCTGGTCGGCGAGGGCCAGGCGCGGGTGTGGCGCCTCTACCTGGCCGGTGGGGCGCTGACCTTCGAGGAGGGGCGGATGGGCGTGGACCAGATCCTCGCGGTGCGGCCGAGCGTGAACGGGACCAGCGGGATGCCGCGGGTTCGCGACTGGGTGGTGCGGTGAACGCCGGAGCCTTCGGCCTGAACGTCCTGCTCACCGCCGTCTTCGTGCTGGTGCTCGTGTCGGCGCTGTTCACCGCCGCCAAGGCGCGCGGTCGCTACGACGTGATCGACGTGTTCTGGGGGGTCGGCTTCGCGATCATCTCCGTCGTCACGCTGCTGATCGCGGGCCCGACGCCGCGCGGCCTGCTGGTGGCGCTGCTGACGGTCGTGTGGGGCGTGCGCCTCGGCGCGCACATCCACCTGCGCAACCACGGCAAGGACGAGGACCCGAGGTACGTCGCGATCCTCAAGCGCCGCGGCGTCCTGGGCATGTACCGCGTGTACGTCACGCAGGCCGTGATCATGGTGCTGGTGTCGCTGCCGGTGCAGGCCGCGTCGTACGAGACGGCCGCGCTGGGCGTGCTGGACTACCTCGCCGTGCTGGTGTGGGTGGTCGGGTTCGTGTTCGAGACGGTCGGCGACTGGCAGCTCACCCAGTTCCGCAACGACCCGGCGAGCAAGGGCCAGGTCATGGACCGCGGCCTGTGGCGCTACACCCGCCACCCGAACTACTTCGGCGACGCGGTCGTGTGGTGGGGCCTGTTCCTGTTCGCCGCCCACCACTGGATCGGGCTGCTCACGGTCGTCGCCCCGATCGCGATGACCTTCACCCTCGCCAAGGGCACCGGCAAACCGCTCCTGGAGAAGGACATGGCCAAGCGCAGGCCGGGGTACGTCGACTACGTGAACCGGACCAGCGGCTTCGTGCCGTGGCCGCCGAAGAAGGCGGCTTGAGGGCTTTCGACGTCGGGCGCGACGACCGGTGGCGGCTGCGGACCCCCGACGGGGCCCCGTTCCTGTCCATCGGCGTCGTGCACGCCGACGACACGAACCTGCGCTACCCGCACAACAGCGCGATCTTCGCCGACCGCTACGGCTCGTCGCGCCGGAGGTGGATCGCCGAGGGGCTCGTGCCCGACCTGCGCTCGTGGGGGTTCACCACGATCGGGTGGACGTCGGAGTACGTCAGCGGGACCGGCCTGGCGGTGCACGGTCGGCGGGTCGACATCGGCCACTCCGAGGGGCTGAGCGGCGACGACCTGGCGAGCGCGGGCGTGCCGTACACGCTGTCGCTGCGGGTGGCCGAGATCGAGCGCTGGAACGGGTACCCGGCGTTCCGCGACCCGCGCGACCCGGCGTTCGCCCAGTGGTGCGACCACCTCGCGCGCACCGCGTGCCGCCCGGACGACCCGAACCTGCTCGGCTACTTCCTCGTCGACGGTCCGGCGTGGAGCGGCCACCCCGCGGGCGGCGGCTACCCGGAGGCGGAGCTGGCGGAGATCGCCGAGGCGTACTACCGGGTCGCGGCCGAGGCGATCCGCCGCCACGACCCGCACCACCTGGTCCTCGGCGACCGCTACGGCACCGTCGCGGGCGTTCCGGACGTGGTGCTGGACGCGATGGCCCCGTACGTGGACGTCCTGTCCGTGCAGACGTTCCCCGGCCTCGACCGGGCGGCGCTGGACGCCGTCACGGAGCGGATCGACGGCTGGCACGAGCGCACCGGCCGTCCGGTGCTGATCGCCGACACCGGCAACTGGTGCCCCACCACGATGAGCCCGGACCGCACCGGCTCGGCACGTGACCAGGCCGAACGCGGGGTGGGGTACGCGATGGTCGCCGAGACCTTCGCCGCCCGCCCGTGGTGCCTGGGCTGGCACTGGTGCGGCTGGGTCGAGAACCCGCACCGCGGCTTCGGCCTGAAGGACCCGTGGGACGAGCCGTACCGCGACCTCGTGGACGTCGTGGCCGAGACCAACGCCCGACTGCTCGCCGCGTTCTTACCCGCCTCTCACCGGGACGCGCCAGACTCCGTCGGGTGACGAGCACGGTGCTGCTGGCCGACGACGACCGGGCGATCCGCGAGTCCCTGGTGCGGGCGATGGAACTGGAGGGGTACCGGGTCATCCCGGTGCCCAACGGCGTCCAGGCGTTGAACGAGGTGCGCCGGTCCGGGGTGGACGCGGCGGTGGTCGACGTGATGATGCCCGGCGTGGACGGCCTGGACGTGTGCCGCCTGCTGCGCGCGGGCGGCTACCGGACGCCGATCCTGCTGCTGACGGCGAGGTCGGAGACCTCGGACCGGGTGGAGGGGCTGGACGCGGGCGCGGACGACTACCTGGTGAAGCCGTTCGAGCTGGACGAGCTGCTGGCCCGGCTGCGGGCGCTGCTGCGGCGCGTGGAGCCGCCCGAGGAGAACCGGGTGCTGCGGGTGGCCGACCTGCGCGTGGACCCGGCGGCCCGGCGGGTGTGGCGCGGCGACACGGCCGTCGAGCTGTCCAAGACCGAGTTCGACCTGCTGGAACTGCTGGTGCGCAACGCCGGGATCGTGCTGGACCACGGCACGATCTACGACCGCATCTGGGGCTACGACTTCGGCGTCGACTCGAAGAACCTCGCCGTCTACGTCGGCTACCTGCGGCGCAAGGTGGGCAAGCCGTCGCTGATCCACACCGTGCGCGGTGTCGGCTACACGGTGCGCGAACCGTGAGGGCGCGGCGGAGGCTCGCGCTGGCGTTCGGGGCGGTCCTGTCCGTCGCCGTGGTCGCGGTCGGGCTGGTCGGCTACCACTCCGCCGCGGAGCTGCTGGAAGGCGACGCCGAGCAGGTGTTCCGGGAGCTGGTCGAGGACGCGGCCGTCGTCACCGTGCACGGGACCGACCTGACCCCGAGCGCGTTCGCCGAGGACGAGGCCGGGAAGGAGGTGCTGCGCTCCCGCGACGTCCTCGTCCAGCTCCTCGACGGCAGCGGCGTGGTCTTCCGGCGCGACACCTCCCGCCCGTCCATCCCCGTCTACGGCGACGACAAGGAGGTCGCCGCCCTCGCCGCCCCCGGACAGCGGGTCGAGCACGAGCTGACCCCGCGCGGGAGCGACGAGCTGCGGGTGGTCACCGTGTCGCTCGGCGGCGGGCGGGGCGCCGTCCAGCTGGCGCGGTCCATCACCAGGAGCGAACGCCTGCTCGACGGGTTCGCGTGGCGGATGGCCGGCGAGGGGGCGGTGGTGCTGCTGCTCGCCGCCCTGGTCGGGTGGTTCGTGGCCGGGAGGACCGCCCGACGCCTGGAGCGGCTGACCGGCTCCGCGGAGGAGGTCGCCGCGAGCGGTCGCCTCGACGTCCAGCTGGCCACCGGCGGAACCGACGAGGTGGCCAGGCTGGGGGCCGCGTTCGACTCGGTGCTGGTGCGGCTCGCCGCCGCCCGTGAGGACCAGCGGCGGCTGGTGCAGGACGCGAACCACGAGCTGCGCACGCCGTTGACCAGCCTGCGCACCAACGTGTCCGTGCTCAAGCGGATGGACGAGCTGTCGCCGGAGTCGCGCGGGCAGCTCATCGAGGACCTCGACGGCGAGACCCGCGAGCTGTCGCACCTCGTGGCCGAGCTGATGGAGTTCTCCTCGGAGCGGCGGGTCGACGAGGAGTACGGCGCGGTCGACCTGCGCGACCTCGCCGACCGCGTGGCCACCCGAGCCCGGCGGCGCAGCGGCCGGGAGGTCGGCGTGAACGCCGAGGGCGTCGTCACGGGCCGCGCGCGGGGCCTGGAACGGGCGTTGGCGAACCTGGTCGACAACGCCCTCAAGTTCGCCCCGGACGGACCGGTCGACCTCGTCCTGCGCCCCACCGGCTTCCGCGTCCTCGACCGCGGCCCCGGTCTCGCGCCGGAGGACACCGCCCGCGTCTTCGACCGCTTCTACCGCTCCACGGCCGCCCGTTCGCTGCCCGGCTCGGGACTGGGGCTGGCGATCGTCCACGAGGTCGCCACGACCCACGGCGGCGCGGTGTTCGCCCGATCCCGGCCGGGGGGAGGGGCCGAGATCGGGTTCACCCTGTGACCGTCAGACGAATCGGCCCAGGTAGGAGACGGTGAACGGCGCGTTCACCGTCAGTCCCGCCGGGGTGAAGCACCGGGCGTAGATCCAGTTGCCGCCCCAGCCGCCGGTGCCGCACGAGACCGGGTCCGGGCCGGTCGCGGTCACGTGGGCGTAGCCCTCGCCCAGCGGGTCGACGACGTTCAGCGGCGTGACCACCTCCAGGTAGCCCGCCGCGCCCTTCATGCCCTGTGCGGAGAACGGGTGGGCAGGCAGCCGGGGGCTCGTCCACGGCGCGGGCACCGTCAGGTCGGCCATGACCCGCGCGTACGCCGACCGCGGGCCCGGCCGGGGGACCTGGTCGCCCATCAGGCTGCCCGACTCGACGAACGTGGTGGTGAACTCGCTGTCCACCGGCTGCCCGGCGGGGGTGAAGCAGCGCACCAGCACGTGCCGCGCGGACACCAGCTCGTCCGGGTACCAGTCCGCCACCTTGCACCAGGAGGTCGACTGGCCGGTGGCCGTCACCTGGACCGTGCCGCCGGGTTCGCCGCCCAGTCCGTCGAAGGTCACGCGGTAGGCGCCGGTGCCCTCGTGGGCGGTGGTGACGGCCCCGGACTCGGAGTTGTGCGCCCACACCGCCCCGCCCACGCCCGACCGGTAGCCGAACTCGTGCGCCGTGGTGCGCAGGTTGGTGAACGAGGCCGTGAACGCGCTGTCCTTCGGCGTGCCCGCGAGGTTGTCGCACCGGACCACGAGGTACTGGCCCGACCCGGCGGGGTAGGTGGTCACGAGCTTGCAGCGACCGCGGTTGCCCGTGCCCAGCGCGGACACGTGCGCCACCCCGCCGCCACCGGTGACGCGGTCGACGTAGACCGTGTACGCCCCCGGCCCGTCGTGGCGCACCCGGTTCGTGCGCGCGACGCTGTCGGTGTAGTTGGCCTGGCGAAGGGCCCAGGGCGTGTACCACTCGCCGACGGGGCTGTCGGGCACGTCCCCCGTCACCCAGCCGAAACCAGGGCTGGGCTCCGGGGTGAAGTCGCAGTCCTCGATCGGACTGCCGGGCGCGCACGGGACGTCCAGCGCCGACGCGGGCGTCGCGGGGAGGAGCAGAGCCGCTGCCACGAGCAGGGCGGTTGTTCTTGATCGGGTCACGCGGACCATCGTCGTGACGGCCCTCAAGGCCGCGTCAGAGTCGCCTCAACGCGCAGGTGGGAGCAACTAGGGTGGACCTGTGGGCAACGAAACCTCCTTCCCGCGCCAACACGCGCGCACCCAGCGGTTCACCCTCGGGGCTCCGAGGACCTTCACCGTCGCACCCGACGGGTCACACGTGCTCTTCCTGCGCGTCGCCTCGGCCACGAGCCGGGCGAACGGGCTCTGGGCCCTGGACCCGGCCACCGGGACCGAGGCGCTGGTCGCCGACCCGGCGGTGCTGCTGACCGACCCCGAGGACCTCTCGCCGCAGGAACGCGCGCGGCGCGAGCGCAGCCGGGAGTCCGGGGCGGGCATCGTCGGCTACGCCGTCGACTCGGCCGCGCGCCAGGCCGTGTTCGCGTTGTCCGGCAGGCTGTTCCTGGCCGACCTGACGACGCACGACGTGCGGGAGCTGCCCGCCGCGGGCTCGGTGATCGACCCGCGGCTCGACCCGACCGGGGCGCGCGTCGCGTACGCGGCGGACGGCGACCTGCACGTCCTGGACCTGGCGAGCGGTGCTGACGTCGTGCTGGGCCACGACGACGACCCCGAGGTGACGTGGGGCCTGGCCGAGTTCATCGCGGCCGAGGAGATGAGCCGGTTCCGCGGCTACTGGTTCGCGCCGGACGGCACGGCCGTGCTGGCCGCGCGGGTGGACAACTCGCCGGTGCCGCGCTGGCACATCGCCGACCCGGCGAACCCGGCGACGCCCGCGGCCGAGATCGCCTACCCGGCGGCGGGCACCGCGAACGCCGTCGTGAGCCTGTCCGTGCTGGGCGTGGACGGCGCGCGGGTCGACGTGGAGTGGGACCGCGACGCGTACCCGTACCTGGCGTCGGCGCACTGGTCGGCCGGTGGCCCGCCGCTGCTGCTGGTGCAGACCAGGGACCAGCGGACCGCGCTGGTGCTGACCGTGGACACCGCGACCGGCGCCACCGAGGTCGCGCACACCGACACCGACCCGCGGTGGGTCGAGATCATGCCGGGCGTGCCGGTGTGGACGCCGGACGGCAGGCTCGTGCGGATCGCCGTGCGCGACGGCGCGAACCGGCTCGTGGTCGGCGACGCCGAGTGGACGCCGGACGGGTTCCAGGTGCGCGCGGTGCTCGACGTGCGGGACACCGACGTGCTGGTGTCCGCGTCCGAGGACGACCCCACGCAGACGCACGTGTACCGCGTGACGGCCGAGGGCGTCGAGAAGCTGTCCACTGTGGACGGTGTGCACCACGCCGTGCGCGGCGGTGAAGTCCTGCTGCTGGCGTCGACGAGCCTGGACTGGTTCGGCGCGAAGGTCACCGTGGCGGGCCACGAGATCGGCTCGTTCGCCGAGACGCCCGTGCTGACGCCGGAGGTCCAGCTGCTGACGGTGGGGGAGCGGGACCTGCGCGTGGCGCTGCTGTTCCCGACCGGCCACGTGCCGGGCTCGGCGAAGCTGCCGGTGCTGCTCGACCCGTACGGCGGCCCGCACGCGCAGCGCGTGGTGTCGGCGCGCAACGCCTACCTCGCCCCGCAGTGGTTGGCGGACCAGGGTTTCGCCGTCCTCGTCGCCGACGGCCGCGGCACGCCGGGGCGCGGACCGGTGTGGGAGCGGGAGATCGCGTTCGACTTCGCGGGCTCGACGTTGGAGGACCAGGTCGACGCGCTGCACGCCGTGGCCGCCCGCAACGGCGACCTCGACCTGTCACGCGTGGCCATCCGGGGCTGGTCCTACGGCGGCTACCTGTCGGCGCTCGCCGTGCTGCGCAGGCCGGACGTGTTCCACGCGGGCATCGCGGGCGCGCCCGTCACGGACTGGGCGCTCTACGACACGCACTACACCGAGCGGTACCTCGGCCACCCGGACGAGCGGCCCGAGGTCTACGAGACCAACTCGCTGCTCGCCGACGCGGCCAAGCTGGAGCGGCCGCTGATGATCATCCACGGGCTGGCCGACGACAACGTCGTGGCGGCGCACACGTTGCGGCTCTCCTCGGCGTTGCTGGCGGCTGGCCGCGCGCACACCGTGCTGCCGCTCTCCGGCGTCACGCACATGACCCCGCAGGAGCAGGTCGCCGAGAACCTGCTGCTGCTCCAGGTGGACTTCCTGAAGAAGGCGCTGGCCTGACCGGAAGGGGGAGCCGGGAGACCGGCTCCCCCCAACGGTGCTACGCCAGGGACTGCCGCACGGTGAACGGCGGGATGGAGCCGGACAGCAGCGCCAGGTCGTCGATCGTCTCCGGCTGGTAGCCGGAGGTGAGCAGCCGCTCGGCCATCAGCGCGGTCGGGTCCTCGACCACGTCCGCGCGACCGAACAGGTACGCCCACTCGTGCTCGTCCGAGCCGTAGTAGACGATCGTGTCGAACACGTCGTTGAACCGCTGGAACGAGCGGATCAGCGTCTTGTTGCGCCACATGGTCTGGCACCCGGCCTGGGTGACGACCACGCCGCCGGGCGTGAGCAGCGCCTTGCACATGCGCAGGAACTCCTCGCCGTACAGGCGGTTGTGCTGCGCCTCCTCCTCGCGCTCGTCGGGGAGGTCGACCAGCACGATGTCGTACTTCTCCGCGGTGGTGCGGATGTACTCCCACCCGTCGACGTACTTGACCCGCACCTTGCCGTTGCCCGCCTCGGCCTCGGCCAGTTCGGACGTCGTGTAGCCGTACGGCAGGTGCTCCGCGCACAGCTTCACGGCCTGCGAGTCGATGTCGATGTGGTCGACGACGGTCGCGCCCGCCTGGACGGCCATCCGGCAGACGACGCCCTCGCTGGAGCCGATGACGAGCACGCGGTCGACGGTGTCCGCGAGCAGCAGCGCCGGGACCATCAGCGCCTCGTGGTAGGTCAGCTGGCTGAACTCCGTGCTCTGGCGGTCGTCGTCGCAGAACAGGGAACGACCCTGCGCCGTGTCGGCGATCACCAGGTGCTGGAACTCCGTCTTGGTGTCGACGACGACGTCCTCGACGTTCCAGAGGCGGGTCAGTCCGTCGCCCAGGGGTTCACGGATGCTGTTGTCGATCGTGGTCACGCTTTTTCCTCACCAACGAGAGCCGGGACGCGGTTGCCCCGGCTGATCATGTCCGTCCGTGTCGACGCGGCGCCCAGCGCCTCGGCGAGCAACTGCACCGCAAGCGCGGGTTTCGCCTTCGTACCGCAGGTGAACACGTCCACGAACACCGATCCGACTTCCGGATAGGTGTGGATGGACGCGTGCGACTCCGAAAGCAGGGCCAGCACGGTGACTCCTTGCGGGTCGAACTGCTTGGAGATCACCTCCAGCACCGTGGCATTCGCCTGGGTGAGAGCCTCACCGAGCGCGTGCCGCAGGAACTTCTCGTCGTCGAGGATCTCGGGGCTCACGCCCTCCAACTCGGCGAGCACGTGCTGTCCTGCGAACAAGCCGACCGGCTCCGTCTCGCACGGAACTTCGGACATCAATCACTCCAAACATCTTCAGTCGAACCGAACTCGTGGACATCCGGGGGCGTGCTCACCGCACGCAGTAGGTGGCCAGCGGGCCGAAACCGTTGAAGGCCACCGAGGAGTAGCTGGACGTGTAGGCGCCCGCGCCGAGCAGGTCGACGTGGTCGCCCGCCCGCAGGTCGAGGGGCAGGTCGTAGCGAACGCGCTGGTACAGCACGTCGTCCGCGTCGCAGGTGGGTCCGGCGAGCACGACCGGGCCGCGCTGCCCGTCGTCCTTCGCGGTGCGCAGCGGGTACGCGATGGCCTCGCCCTCGGTCTCCGCCAATCCACCGTAGCGGCCGATGTCGAGGTAGACCCACCGCCGTTCGTCGGAGTACGACTTCCGCGACACCAGAACGACTTCCGAGCGGATCACGCCGGACTCGGCGACGACCGCGCGGCCGGGTTCGATCATCACGGCGGGCGCGTGGTCGCCGAAGTGCCTGGCGATCGCGCCGGTGATGGCCTCGGCGAAGTCCGCCAGCGGCGGCGGTTCCTCCAGGTACGCCGACGGCAGGCCGCCGCCGAGGTTGACCGTGGACAGTTCCAGGCCCTCGGCCCGCAGCTTCGCGGTGATCGCGCCCGCGTCGGCGATGGCGCTGTCCCACCCGTGCGGGTCCAGTTGTTGGGACCCGGCGTGGAACGCGACACCGAGTGCCCGCAAACCCAGCTGGGACGCCAACCTGAGCAGGTCGGTGGCCATCTCCGGGTCGCAGCCGAACTTCTTGCCGAACGGGTAGGTCGACTTGTTCGCCGACACGAAGATCCGCAGCAGCACGGCCGACCCCGGCGCGTGCTCGGCGATCGCCCGGACGTCCTGCTCGCTGTCCGACACGAACAGCCGCACGCCGCGCCCGAAGGCGTAGGCGACGTCGGCGGCCTTCTTGATCGGGTTGCTGTAGGAGATCCGCTCGGCCGGAGCGCCCTGGGCGAGGCACAGGTCGATCTCGGCGGGGCTGGCCACGTCGAACGAACACCCCTCGGCGGCCAGCAGGCCGACCACCTCGGGTTCCGGGTTCGCCTTCACGGCGTAGAAGACGCCAACGCCCGGCAGGGCCGCCGAGATCGCGGTGTAGCGCTCGCGCACGGTCTCCAGGTCGATGACCAAGCAGGGTGTGGCCGGTTGCTCAAGATCCAGGAAACGGCGGATGCGAGCTTGTGCCTCCTCACGCCCGGATCCAACGGGACGCGGCATCGGCGGTTCGACCGCCGGTGTGGCAACGCTCTTAGTCATTCCGCCAGGGATCTCCCATCACACCGTGTTCGGGCACGGCCGTCCACTCTAGGTGGTGTTGGCGGAAAACGGGGAACCGGATCTCGTCAATGTGATCGATCAGGCTGTGCGGAGTTCCACGACGGTGACGTCCGGCGGCGCTCCGACGCGGACCGGAGGTCCCCAGAAACCGGCTCCGTTGCTGACGTAGACCGGCATCCCGTCGACCTCGGCGAGCCCCGAGACCACCGGCTGCTGGAGCGTCACGGCGTAGTTGAACGGCCACATCTGGCCGCCGTGGGTGTGCCCGGACAGCTGGAGGTCGACGCCGAGCTTCGCGGCCTGGACGGCCTGCACGGGCTGGTGGGCGAGCATCACGACCGGCGTGGACGTGTCGCGGCCCGCGAGCGCCCGCTCCATGTCCGGGCCGTCGCCCTGGGCCTTGCCGGTCACGTCGTTGACGCCCGCGAGGTCGAACGAGGCCCCGCCGCGGGCGATGGTGAGCCGCTCGTTGCGCAGCGGGTGGACGCCGAGCCTGCTCAGCTCGGTCAGCCACGTCTGGAAGCCGGAGTAGTACTCGTGGTTGCCGGTGACGAAGAAGCTGCCGTCGCGGCTGACGAGGTCGCGCAGCGGCGCGGCGGCCTCGCCCAGCTCCTCCACGGACCCGTCCACCAGGTCGCCGACGATGGCGACGAGGTCGGCGTCCAGGCCGTTGATCGTGGTCACGATGCGCTCGGTGTGGCTGCGGCCGAGCAGCGGGCCGAGGTGGATGTCGCTGACGACGGCGATGCGGAACCCGTTCAGCGCGGGGGAGAGCTTGCCGAGCGTGATCGGCACCCGCTTGACCACCGGTCCGCCCAGCGCCTGCGTCGCGCCGTAGCCGACGACGCCGGTCGCGGCGAGCCCGCCCGCCACCGCGAGCGAGCGGGCGATGAACAGCCGCCTGCTCGTGTCCACGGGCCCGGCGGCGGGCTCCTCCACGGGCGCCGCGTCGGGCTCGGCGGGCACGGTGACCGGCGCGGGGACCTGCGCGCGCCGCCAGAGGCGGTTGAGCACCGCCCTGGGCACCTCCAGCACGGCCAGCAGCAGCGTCAGGTAGAGCGTCATCGCCAGCCACAGGTAGCCGGGCCAGGCCAGGACGCTCCCGAGCGTGGTGCCGAGGAGCCTGCCGCCCACGAGCCCGGCGAGCAGGACCACGAACATGGCCGCGATCGCCGCCGTGCCGAGTCGACGACCGCGGGGGGTCGTCGTGGTGTCGCGGACGAGCCGCTTCCACAGGTAGAGGTGGGCGAGCCCGCACGGAACGCCGAGCAGCAGCAGGAAGATCACCTGGTCAGTGTCCACGTTCGGGTGTTTGTCCGGTGTCGGGCCCCGTGTTCGGCCATTCGGGTTGTCGTGTCACGAGCGGCGGACCGACCGGTGCGCCCCGCGACCCGTTCCGCGGTGCCGCAGACCGGTGAAAATGCGGAAAGTGACCGGGATATTCCTTGTCCCACCCTCGTGGAATCAAGTATTGACAGGTTATCGGGACCGCTGTCACGCTCCCCGCAGCACCAGTGAAACCGCTTGCGACCCATGCGGAAGCACAACGGTGTGATTACCGCACTTTCGCGGCGACGTGGAAAGGGGAAAGTCAGGCAACTAGGTGGGGGTTTCCTTTTTTCCTGCTGAGGGGAACCTCCGTTGGGGATATGCGGCTGGAAAGAGGCGACGAGATGACCTCGACCTTCGACGACGTGCGGAACTCCATTTTCCTGAACGGTCACGACCTGACGCCGCGCGAGGTCGCGGACGTCGTGCGGCGCCCGGTGCGGCCGCGGGTGGACGTCGACCCCGAAGCACTCGAACGCATGGAGTGCTCCCACGGCCTCAAGCTCCGGCTGATCGACCTCGGCCTCCCCCTCTACGGGGTGACGACCGGGTTCGGCGACAGCAGCACGCGCCAGATCTCCGCGGCCAAGACCGCCGAACTGCAGCGCAACCTCGTCCGCTACCACCTCAACGGCACCGGCCAGGACAGCAGTCCCGAGGTCGTGCGCGCCACCCTGCTGATCCGGGCGAACTGCCTGGCCCGAGGCCACTCCGGAGTCCGTCCCGCGCTGGTCGCGCGCCTGTTGGCGCTGCTGGAGCACGACGTCCTCCCGATCATCCCGGAGCGCGGATCGGTCGGCGCGAGCGGCGACCTCGTCCCGCTCTGCTACGTCGCGAGCGCCGTCATCGGCGAGGGGACCGTCCGGTACCTCGGCCGCGACCTGGCCGCCGTGGAAGCCCTCGCGGCGTGCGGCCTGGAGCCGTTCGTGCTGGAGGCCAAGGAGGGCCTGGCGCTCATCAACGGCACCTCGTTCATGTCCGCGTTCGCCGCGCTGGCCATCGAGGCGGCCAAGGAACTGGCCGCCATCGCGGACCTGTGCACCGCGCTGGGCGCGCAGGTGCTGCTCGGGAACCAAGGTCATTACCACCGTTTCATCCACGAGCAGAAACCGCATCCCGGACAACTCACGAGTGCGGACAACATCCGCGTGCTGTTGGACGGATCGGGTCTTTCGCGATCCTACGGAGAAGTGCTGACATCCGATCCGATGCCGTCCGGAGCGGGCTTCCACCACCTCGACCACGCGGTGCAGGATCGTTATTCACTGCGCTGCGCGCCCGCTGTCACGGGCGTGTTGAGGGATCTCGTGGAATGGGCCGAGAAATGGGTCACGGTCGAGATCAACTCGACCAACGACAACCCGCTCTTCGACAGCGCCGACAGCGCGGTGCGCAGTGGCGGCAACTTCTACGGCGGTCACATCGGCCAGGCGATGGACGGCCTGAAGCTCGCCGTGGCGAACGTGGCGGACCTGCTCGACCGCCAGCTCGCCCTCGTCGTGGACGAGAAGTTCAACAACGGGCTGCCCGCGAACCTGGCCCGGCCGTTCGCCGCCGACGACTGGCAGGCGGGCCTGCACCACGGGTTCAAGGGGATGCAGATCGCCGCGTCCTCGCTGACCGCCGAGGCGCTGAAGCTGACCAACCCGGCGAGCGCGTTCTCCCGGTCGACCGAGGCGCACAACCAGGACAAGGTCAGCATGGGCACGATCGCCGCCCGCGACGCCAGGACCGTGCTCGAACTGGCCGAGCAGGTCGCCGCGATCCACCTGCTCGCGCTCTGCCAGGCGGCCGACCTGCGCGGGCCCGAGCTGCTGAGCCCCGCCACCCGGCCCGCGTTCGACCTGATCCGCGAGCACGTGCCGACCGTCGAGGTCGACCGGCGGATGGACGCCGACATCCACGCCGTCGTCGCCCTGATCCGGAGCGGCGAACTGCGGAAGTCCTGCAAGCTCCTGTAGACCGCCCGGTCAGACCGGCGGGATGAGCCCGGTGAAGGTGCGTCCGCCCTCGCAGTGGGGGCAGGAACGGCCGTTGTCGACGGTCCTCGGCGTGCCGCCGATGACGGCCAGCACCGGGTTCGCCACGAACCCCGCGCCACCGCACAGCTGGCAGACCGTGCGCACCTCGCGCGTCACCTCGAACAGGTCGGACGGGTCTTCTTCGAAATCGTCGTCGAAGCCCTCGTCGTCGTCTTCCGAGTAGTCGTCTTCCTGCTCTTCGTCCTCGCTCATCAGGGCACCACCGTACCTGGTGAGAGCTGTGCCACCGGCCCGTGGTCGGGGTACTCCGTTCGAGTGTTTCAGCAGGTACCGTGCCGTACGTCATGCGCACGCTGTTGATCGACAACCACGACTCGTTCACGTTCAACCTGTTCCAGTACCTCGCGCGGGTGAACGGGCTCGATCCGGTCGTCATCGCCAACGACGACCCGCGCTTCCGGTTGGCCGATCTCGACGGATTCGACAACGTCGTGATCTCGCCCGGACCGGGAGATCCCCGAAACAGGTCGGATTTCGGGGTCTGCCGAGACGTAATAGCGCACGCGCGGATTCCGCTGCTCGGTGTTTGCCTCGGGCACCAGGGCCTGTGCGTCGAGCACGGCGCCGCGATCGGGCTCGCGCCGGAACCGCGGCACGGGCGGATCGACCCCGTTCGGCACACCGGCGTGGACGTTCTCGCCGGATTGCCGTCGCCGTTCTCGGTCGTGCGCTACCACTCGCTCGCGGTCACCGACCTGCCGCCGGAGCTGGAGCCGATCGCGTGGGCGGACGACGGCGTGCTGATGGCCGTCCGGCACCGGACGCGGCCCGCGTGGGGCGTGCAGTTCCACCCCGAGTCGATCTGCTCCGAGCACGGGCACCAGCTGCTGGCGAATTTTCGCCGTCTCACCGAGGAGCACCACGTCGTCGCGCCCGTGCCGCCGATCTCGGTCGTCCGGCCCGCTCCCGGCCCGCCACCGCGGGAGGTGCTGGTGCGGACGTTGGACGAGCACCCGGACCCCGAGGCCGTGTTCGCCCGGCTGCACGGCTCGGCACGCGACGCGTTCTGGCTGGACAGCAGCCTGACCGGCGGGCGCGGGCGGTTCTCCGTGATGGGCGACGCGAGCGGGCCGCTGGCGCGGGTCGCGACCGTGGACGTGTGGGCCGGGCAGGTCACCGTGACCGGAGCCGCGGGCGTCGAGGTGCACGACGGGCCGTTCTTCGAGTGGCTGGAACGGGACTTGGCCGCCAACGCCGTCACCCCGCCCGACCTGCCGTTCGAGTTCGCGCTGGGCTGGGTCGGCTACCTCGGGTACGAGCTGAAGGCCGAGTGCGGCGGCGAGCTGGCCCACCGGTCCGAGCAGCCGGACGCCGCACTCGTGTTCGCCGACCGCGCGGTGGTGTTCGACCACGAGCTGCGGCGCGTCCACCTGCTGTCGCTGACCGACGACGACTGGTTCGACCGCACGTCGGCGGTGCTGCGCGAGGTCGGCCCGCTGACCGAGCCCGTGGTCGGCGTCCGGTCCGGCGAGGTCTCGCTGCGCCACGGCCGGGCGCACTACCTGAAGCTGGTCGACGCCTGCCTGGAGGCCATCACCGCGGGGGAGACCTACGAGGTGTGCCTGACGAACACCGTGACCTGGCGCGGCGAGGTCGACCCGTGGTCGGCCTACCGGTTCCTGCGGCGGGAGAGCCCGGCCCCGTTCGGCGCGCTGCTGCGGTTCGGCGGCCTGTCGGTGCTGAGCACGTCCCCCGAGCGGTTCCTGGGCGTCGACCGGCACGGCGTCGCGCTGTCCGAGCCGATCAAGGGGACCCGGCCGCGCGGGCGGACGCCCGAAGAGGATCTCGCTCTGCGCCGTGACCTGGCCACGAGCGTCAAGGACCGGGCCGAGAACCTGATGATCGTCGACCTGGTCCGCAACGACCTCGGCCACCACGCGGAGGTGGGCTCGGTCGAGGTGCCGCGGCTGTTCGACGTGGAGACCTACGCGACCGTGCACCAGCTCGTGAGCGGCGTTCGGGCGAAACTTCGCCACGACAGTTCGGCCGTTCGGTGCGTTCGCGACGCGTTCCCCGGTGGTTCGATGACCGGTGCGCCGAAGATCCGGACAATGCAGATCCTCGATGGGCTGGAAGGGGGACCCAGAGGGGTCTACTCCGGCGCGCTCGGTTACTTCTCGCTGTCGGGATCAGCGGACTTCAGCATCGTCATCAGGACACTCGTGGTCCACGACGACAAGGTGAGTTTCGGCGTCGGCGGAGCGGTCATCGCCCTCTCCGACGGAGCCGAGGAATTCGAGGAGACAGCGGTCAAGGCGACCGCGTTGCTCCGACTGCTGGACACACCGTTTCCGGGTCGCTAGAGCGCCCATCCGGTGAGACCGGAATGGTCCCACGATGTGGTTAACGACCCGTTTCCCCGCGTTGACCCCGCCGGTGGGCCAGGTCAACGCGGCGAAACGACGACGTCAGGAAGCGTGCGCTTCCTGGAACTGCACGACCAGGCCCTGCGGAATGCGGCCACGGTCGGAGATCTGGTGCCCCTGAGCACGCGCCCAGTCGCGAATCGCCTGCGCCTGCGCCTTGTCGCCCGCCTTGACGGTGCTCTTGCCGGTGCCCTTGCGCTGCTTGCGGCCACCCGCGCGGCGCGCCTTGGCGACGAAGTCGCCGAGCGACTCGCGCAACTTGTCCGCATTCTCCTTGGACAGGTCGATGGAGTACTCCACACCGTCCAGCGCGAAGGTTACGGTCTCGTCGGCTTCGCCGCCGTCGAGGTCGTCGATGAGTTGGACGACGGTCTGCTGTGCCACTGTTCCTCCGTATGTGATCGCATAGCGCGTGCTGCCGTCGACTGTAACTTCGCCACACGCTTCGGGGTCACCATAGTGCACAGGTTGAATATCGGCTAACCTTTCGAAGGGAAAATGTGACAGAAGCCCCCCGGTCGGGTCATTTTGGTCCCAGACGTTTAAATGCACGCCAACGCGCGACCGTTACCGTCACAATCGGTGCACGCCCCGGCGGCGAGGACGCCTATCCTGGAGGCGATACCCACCCAGGGTAGGGAAGGCCGGGAGTGATGCACGGGTACACCTCGAACAAGGACGCCTACCTCAAGCGGCTGCGGCGCGTGGAAGGCCAGGTGCGCGGCCTCCAGCGCATGGTCGACAACGACGAGTACTGCATCGACGTCCTCACCCAGATCTCGGCGGCCACCAAGGCGCTCCAGGCCGTCTCCCTCGGCCTCCTCGACGAACACCTCAAGCACTGCGTCGCCCAGGCGGCCGCGGAAGGCGGCGAGGTGGCCGAGGAGAAGATCCGCGAAGCGAGCGAGGCCATCGGCCGCCTCGTCCGCTCCTAGGGCCCCTTTCCCGCGGGGGCGACCTGATCCAGTACAGTTGCCCCCTGCCGGCCCCCGTAGCCCAACCGGCAGAGGCAGCGGACTCAAAATCCGTCCAGTGTCAGTTCGACTCTGACCGGGGGCACCACCAGGATGCACACCGCTCGTCGGTGTGCATCCTTTTTCTTTGCCCGGCCCGTGCTCGTCGGATGCGCTCGGTCGTCGGCGGTGGTCTTATGCCGTCGTCGTGCGGTGGTCCGCGGTGGGGTGTGGCCGTGGGGTGAATTGGCGGCTTCTTCGGGGTGCCGCAGCACGTTCTCCGGGTTTCCCCGTCGTCTCTGCGGGTTTTCGTCGCGGGCGGAGATGTTGACCTTCGTATTTGCGCCGCCTTCCGGGTGAGCGGCCGTGCGGGTGGTGTGAATGGGTGGTCCTCAGAGGACTGGATTCCAATCGTGTCGTTGACGCTGGGTAGCGGGGCTTGGCGTGCGACCCTGGGCGGATGGGGAGTGCGCGGAAAACGAAGGCCGGGGGTCGGGGGAAGAAGAAGCGGGACGGGAGGGTGGCGTCGGCGGTCAAGAGCCCGTGGTTTCTCGCGGTGGGCGGGGTGATCGCGTTGCTGAGCCTGGTGGCCGCGGTATTCGGGCCGGTTCCGGACCTGTTCAAGGACGAGACGACGGTCGCGAACTTCGTGGCGGAACCGGTGAACAAGCACGGCGTCACGAACTTCGTGCTGCCGTTGGACGCGCCATTGGAGGAGATGCCTCCCGGATCCGACGGGTATTGCACGGACGACGTCCTGGAGTGGCTCCGGAAGGTCGGCACCGAGGTGCCGCCGTACCAGCGGATCGCCATCCGGAACTCGGCGGAGGACGGTGCGATGCTGTCGTTGTCGAACGTCCGCGCGGTCGACGTGCGCAAGTCGGATTCGCGGCCGGTGATCTCCTTCGAGTGCCCTGACGGCGGGGCGGGCGAGATGTCCGTGCTCAAGCTGCGACTGGACCGGGACGGGCAGGCCCAGGAGTACGACCTCGTCACCCAGGAGACCCGGCCCTTCGCGTTCAACCTCGAACCGGGGGAGCGGGGGTCGCTGGAGGTGTGGCTGCTCGGCGACCGGGCGCACAGCTACTCAGGGCGGCTCGTCGTGGACGTGTCGACCGGTGGCAAGACCGAGACCGTCGACCTGCCCCTCAACGGGCGGCGCGACGGGTTCGACCGGATCAGCGCGGGCGAGTTCGGGAAGCTCGTCGTGCTGCCGGGGATGACGCCGGGGACGTTGCTCTGCCGCCGGAAGACGACGGCGGACCCCGAGGCGGGCGACCCGGACGCGCGGACCGGTCCGTGCACCGTCGCCGAGGTGCGGTCGACGTTGGCGGGGCTCAAGTGACGGGCGACGGCCTGCGCAGGTGGGGGTGGGTCGCGGTGGCCGTCGTGCTGCTCGCGGCCGGGGTGGTCTTCGTGGTCCGCGCGACCGGTGGGTCGTCCGACGAGCCGCAGGCGGTGAAGCCGACCACGACGACCACGACCACCGCCGCGAGGACCGGGGTGGACGACCCGACGCCCGACGTCGCGACCAAGGTGGTCAACGTGGTCGCGGTCGACGCGCAGGGCAACCCCGCGGCCGGGTACGGGGTCGAGCCGTGGTCCGCGGTCGACGGGTGCTTCGCCTCGTCGGTCGCGGTGAGCGCGGACATCGTGGCGTGCTCGCCGACCGCCTCGGGGACCGACGTCTGCTGGGTCGTACCCGACCGCGTCACGCTGCTGTGCGGCGACACCCCGTGGGTGAAGTCGTTGCGGCGCGCGACCTCCACGCAACCGGTCGAGCGGGTCGAGGCGTACCCGAACTCCTACCCGTGGGGCCTGGAGTTGGCCGACGGGACGAGGTGCCGGGCGCGCAACGGCGGCTCGTGGGGCGGCCGCGCCGACGGCTACGTCGGCTACTACTCCTGCGAGGGCAGGGAGAGCGTCGTCCTCGCCCCGCCGGACGGCAGCGGCCCGGTGGACCGGAGCCGTCCCGCCTGGACCGTGCCGATGGGCGACATCGGCAACGACAACCCGGAGTTCCCCGCGCCCGTGCGGGTCCGGGTCGCCACGGCGTACTTCGCCGCTTGAGGGAACCTCCGGCCCGCGGCCACCGCGGTACCGGTGTGGGCATACGACGAGGCGTTCCGCCGCTTCGCCGCCGGAGTGATCCCCGCGCTGGGCCGTCTGGCGCGGCTCCTCCGCGGGGACGGGCACACGGCCGACGACCTGGTGCAGGCGTGCCTGATCAAGCCGCACCGGGCGTGGCCGCGTATCGACCGGCCGACCGGGGTGGACGCCTACGTCCGCACGGTGCCGCCGCGGGTGCTGCCCGACCTCCCGGCGATGCGGCGGGCGACGGTGGTGCCGCGGTACTCCTCGCAGTTGTCGATCACTGGGACAGCGGCCCGCGCTGCGGTGCTCGGAGGGAACGGTCAGGAGCCGGACGGCCAGGGGGGCTGACCGCGCTGCGCGACCGACCCCGACTTCGCGCTGTGAGGAGTGGCCGCGAAACCCCTGCGGCGTAGGGGGTTCGCGGCTCCGGCGCGGGGGTGAATACTGGGCGGTGATCACCGAGACCGTCCACGCGAGGGGTGTCCGATGAGCGAGGGGGACCCGGTCGGCTTACCCGACTTCGGGCCGTACCACGTCCGGGAGCTGCTGGGGCGGGGCGGGATGGGGGTGGTGCACCGCGCGTACGACACGGTGAACGACCGGGTCGTGGCGTTGAAGCGGTTGTCCGGCGCCGACCGCGAGTACCAGGTCCGGTTCCGCCGCGAGTCGCGGATCGTGGCCGGGCTGAAGCACCCGAACGTCGTGCCGGTCAACGACTTCGGCGAGATCGACGGTCAGCTGTACCTGGACATGATGCTGGTCGAGGGCGTCGACCTGCGCCGCGCGCTGGGGTCCGGCTCGTTCGACCAGGACGCCGTCCTGGGGGTACTGGCGCAGGTCGCGGCCGCGCTGGACGCCGCGCACGCCAACGGGTTGGTGCACCGGGACGTGAAGCCGTCGAACGTCCTCGTCGACGGTTCCGGCCACGCCTACCTGGCGGACTTCGGCATCGCGCGCGAGACCTCGTCGGAGGTGACGGTGCTGACGGCGTCCGGCGACCTCATCGGGTCGTGGGACTACCTCGCGCCGGAACGCCTGTCCGGTGGCGAGGTCGACGGCCGCGCGGACCAGTACTCGTTGGCGTGCGTGCTGTTCGAGTGCCTGACCGGCAGGTTGCCCTACCCCGGCATCGACACGGCGGCGAAGGTCGCCGCGCACCTGCTTCAGCCCGCGCCCGCGCCGTCGCTGTTCGTCCCGACCATCACGCCCGCGCTGGACGCCGTGGTGCTGCGCGGGTTGGCGAAGGTGCCGGGCCGCCGGTTCCCGACGTCGTCGGAGCTGATCGCCGCGGCACGGGCGGCCGCCTACGCCGGGGTCACCGTGCGGTCGGCCGCGCACACCGCGCCCGGACCGTCGAAGGAACGCGACCAGGGCAGGCTGGTGCGGGCGATCGTGCGGTCGACGGCGGTCCGCAAGCCGCCGACGCTGGTCATCCCGCACGACCGGCCGCCGACGTGCCCGTACCCCGGCCTCAGCGGGTTCGACCAAGAGGACGGCGACCTGTTCCACGGCCGCGACCACGTGGTCACGGACCTGTTGGTGCGCTTGGCCGAACAGCTCGACGGCGGCGAGCCCGTGGTGCTCGTGGGGGCGTCCGGGGCGGGCAAGTCGTCGGTGCTGCACGCGGGCCTGCTGCCCGCGCTGGCGCTGGGCGACGGGCCGGGCCAGGGCGGGTGGCCGCAGGTCGTGCTGACGCCGGGCCGCGACCCGATCGTCAACCTGGCCACGGCGTTGGCCGAGCACGGCGACGTCGTGGCGGCTGAATGGGTCCGGGTGCTCCGCGAGAAGCCCGCCGAGTTCGGGTCCGTGTGCGCGCGGGCGCTCGGCGGCGACGGCGTGCGGCCGGTGATCGTGGTCGACCAGTTCGAGGAGCTGTTCACCCACGGGACGTCGGAGGCGGACCGGGTGGCGTTCGCGACGGCGCTGGCGAGCGCGAGCCCGGCGCTGGTGGTGCTCGCGGTGCGCGCCGACCTCGTCGACCGGTGCATCGACCTGGCCCCGCTGCTGCCCGCGCTGACCTCGCCCGTGCTGCTGGGCGCGATGGACGCCACGGAACTCCGCCAGGCGATCGTCAGCCCCGCCCGCGACTCCGGCATCGAGGTCGAGCCCGGCCTGCCGGAGCGGCTGATCGCCGACCTCGGCGTGCGCGGCGAGATCGGCTACGACCCCGGCGCGCTGCCCCGGCTCGCGCACGCGCTGCGCGAGTCGTGGAACTACCGCGACGGCGACGTGCTGACGCTGGCCGCCTACCGGCGCGCGGGCGGCATCGACGGCGCTGTTTCCCGTACCGCGGAAGAGATCCACGGCGGACTGGACGACTCCGGGCGGCGGACCCTGCGCACGATCATGCTGCGGCTGGTGACCGTGTCCGACGACGGCGGCGTCGCCCGGCGGAGGGTCGACCCGGACGAGGTCGCCGAGCCGGACCAGCGGGGCATCGTGGACGCGCTGATCGCGGCCCGACTGGTGACCGTGGACGGGTCCGGCGCGCGGCTGAGCCACGAGGCTTTGCTGACGGCGTGGCCGAGGCTGCGGGACTGGATCGACGAGGACCGCGCGGGACTGGTGCAGCACCGCAGGCTCACCGACTCGGTGCGGGCGTGGGAGGAGTCGGGGCGGCAGGAGGACGACCTCTACCGCGGCGCGCGGTTGGCCGCGCTGACGACGTGGCTGGACTCGGCGGCGGACCGGGTGCGGCTGAACCCGGTGGAGCAGGACTTCCTGGCCCGCTCCACGGAGGCCGAGCACGCGGGCCACGTGGCCGCGCGCCGCCGGACGACGCGGCTGCGCGGGATGGTGACGGCGCTCAGCCTGCTGCTCGTCGTGGCCGGGATCGCGGGCTTCGTCGCCTACCGGCTGGGCCAGGACGCGCGGGCCGAACGGGACCGGGCGGACGCGGGCAAGCAGCAGAACCTGTCCCGCCAGCTCGCCGCCGAGTCGTCGCTCGCCCGCGGGGTCGACCCGCGCAGGCAGGCGTTGGCGGCGCTCGGCGCGTGGGGCGCGAGCCCGACGGTGGAGGCCCGCAGCGCGGTGCTGGCGGGCGCCTCCGACGGCTACCGGGGGCGGCTGACGGGCCACGAGGGCGCGGTCACGTCGGTCGTCGTGACCCCCGACGGGCAGACCGCCGTGACCGGTGGGCGGGACGGCTCGCTGCGGCTGTGGGACGTGCCGAGCAAGCGGCAGCTGGCCGTGCTGGCCGACGGCGACGGCTGGTACCGGACCGTGTCGATGCGGTCGGACGGCAAGGTCGTGGCGGCCGTGGACCTGATGAGCAACAAGGCCCAGCTGTGGAGCGTGCCGGACCGCGAGCTGCTCGGCACCGTGCCCGTCCCGTCGGCCGACACGGCGCTCTCGCCGGACGGCAAGACCGTCGCGGTGAACACGGGCAGCGCGATGGCCGTGTTCGACACGGCGACGATGGCGGAGGTCTCGCGGTTCCCCATCGGCGTCTCGCTGGCCGTCGTCTACAGCCCGGACGGCTCGCTGGTCGCCTCGACGGCCGTCAACGACGTCGAGGTGCACCGCGTGGTCGACGGCGCGCTCGTCGCGACGCTGACCGGGCACACGGACAAGGTGAAGGGCTTGGCGTTCAACAGAGGCGGCACCACGCTCGCCTCGGTGGCCGACGACTCGACCGCGCGGCTGTGGGACACCGGGACGTGGGCCGCCGCGGGCACGCTGTCCACCGGGGACACGGCGTTGGCCTCGGTGGTGTTCAACCCGGCGGGCACGGTGCTCGTGACGGGCGGCGTCAGCTCGGCGCTGTCGGTGTGGGAACCGAAGAGCGGCGACCTGCTGATCCGGTACGCCACCGGCGCGTCGACGATCCTGAGCCTGGCGATGAGCGCCGACGGGCACACCCTGCTCGGCGCGGACGTCGGTGGGCTGGTGCGGAAGTGGTCGTACGCCAAGAACGTGCTCGGCATGAGGGAGAGCCCCGTCGTCGCCACCGCCTACCAGCCCAAGGGGACGCTGCTCGCGACGGCGAACGGCAACGGGGCAGTGCGGCTGTGGGACGGCGCCACCGGCGACCTGGTCCGGCAGTTGGGCGGGCACGGCGGCAGCGCGCTGGACCTCGGGTTCAGCCCGGACGGCGCGGAACTGGTGACGGTGGGGGACGACGGCGCGGTCGTCGTGTGGGACCCGGCGACCGGGGCGGAGAAGCGGCGGTACACCTCGCCGGGCTCGGAGTTCCTCGCGGTGGCGTTCAGCCCGGACGGCACGCGGATCGCGGTCGGGGGCCGCACCTCGGTGAAGTCGCGGGAGGACCGCGACGAGCTGGTGCTGCTCAAGGCGGACGACCTGTCGCTCGTCAGCCGCAGGGCGACCAGGAACGAGGAGCGCAACCAGCAGCTCAACGGCGTGGAGACGAACTACCCCACCGGGATCGCGTTCAGCCCGGACGGTCGCACGATCGCCGTGCCGCTGTCGGGGGGCAAGGTGGGGCTGTGGAACCTGGTGGACGTCGGCTCCGCGCTGACGATGCTGGCGGGCCACGACGGCGTCGCGCTCGACGCCGAGTTCTCGCCGGACGGCGCGACCCTGGCCACCGGCGGCGGCGACCGGCTGGTGCGGCTGTGGCGGGTGCGGGACGGGCAGCAGGTCGGGGCGTTGACCGGGAGCGACTCGCCCACGCGCAAGGTGACGTTCAGCCCGGACGGGAAACTCCTCGCGGCCGCGAGCCAGGACACCGTGCTGCGGCTGTGGGACGTGGCGGGCGGACAACAGGTCGCCCGGCTCGACCGGCACGAGGACGACCTCAACGACGTGGCCTTCGACCCGAGCGGCGAGCACGTCGCCAGCGCGAGCGCCGACGGCACCACCCGGATCTGGGACCTGGTCCCGGACCACGGCGTGCGGACGTTGTGCGGCCTGCTGGACCGCGACACCCTGGCCGACGAGTGGCGCGCGCTGGGACCCGACCGGGGCGACCCGCCCACCTGTCCGAACTGAGCCGGGGAGAGCCATGCCGACGGTCGTCGTCCGGGGGACCGGGGTGGCCTCCGTCGTGCTGCGGCCGGGGCAGTCGCTGCTGTTCGGGCGGGCGCCGCACTTCGCGCTCGACCCGAGCCGTCCGGGGCAGGCGGCGCTGACGCTGCCGGACTGCGCGCCGCACGTGTCGCGGCTCGTGGGCGAGCTGGTGGTCGGCGCGGACACCGTGACGCTGACCTGGCTCGGCGCGGGGGAGGCGCAGCTGTCGGGGCTGTTCGACGCGCCCGGCGGCGCGCGTCGGGTGATCATGACCCGGTCGGTGTCCGCGCTGCTGGACGACGGGGAGAACCAGCTCGCCGTGCTGCTCGGCCGGATCGCAGACGACGGCGGTCTCGTCGACCTGCTGATCAGCGTCGACGTCGAGCCCGCCCGAGCGGAACGCCTTGGCGTGCAAGGGGTTCCGGAGGGCGAGGACACCAGGACCGGGCCGGGGCTGGTCCGGCACGGGCGGGACTGGTTCGTGGCGCTGGCGCTGACCGAGCCGTGGCTGGTCGGCAAGGACGACTACCCGCGGCCGCCGTCGAACCGGGAGATCCACGAGCGCGTGCTGGAGTGGCACGGCTACGCGTGGAACCTCCACCGGGCGCAACGGGTCGACGAGGCCATCCGGACCATCTCGGCCATCGCGTTCGGCGGCCGCGACGACCCGTTCCTCGCGCGGCACGCAGGGCGGCTGCAGAACATCCGGTTCGCGGTCGCCCGCAGGGCGGCGGAGACCCGCCTCGTCACGGCCCACGACCTCGCGGAGGTCGAGCGGGCCGCCCGGAACCGGAAACTTCCACCCCCTCAGCCCTCGCCGGGCCACCCCGCGGCTCCCTAGCCTTCGAAGCACGCGAACGACCGCACTGCGGTCGGAAAACCCATTCTCCCACGACGTTCCGCCGTACCCGGATTCGGCTTCCGGCGAGGCGCCACGCCGTTTTCCGGAAGGACCGCCGCCATGATCCAGCCCCACACCTCCGAACCGCCCGCCGCGTCCGCGCCGGAGCCGCGCACCAAGAAGAGCAAGGGCATGGTCGTCCTGCTCGCGTACCTCACCCTGGCCAACGTCTTCGGGCTGGTGCTCGGGATCGTCGGCTGGGCGGACTGGTCCGACCACGGTTCCCGGTACGACGACGTGGAACTACGCGCGGTGGTCTTCACGACGTTCGCCAGCGTCGTCGCCCTGATCGCCCTCGGCGGCGCCTGGGCCACCCGGCGCTGGGGACCCCGGCTCTACGTCGGCGTCGCGGTCCTCAGCCTGGTCATCGGCCTCGTCATCACCGAGGGCGCGTTCTCGCCGTTGAGCCTGATCGGCATCGCCCTCGCCGTCGGGCTGTGGCTCAACGCCGAGAGCAACTGGTAGACCGAGCGGGGGAGTGTCCACAACGGACACGGGGCGCCCCTGCCGCCAGACGAGGACCAGCGCCGCGGCCACGGCCGCGGCGACGCTCCACCCGAGCACCGACAGCACGAGGGGGAGGGCGGGACCGCGACCGGCGGTCCCGCCCTTCTCCGCGGCCAGCCGCCGGTACTCCGAGGCCTGCCGGTGCGCCGGGTCGACGGTGAGCACGGCGTCGAGGTACTCGACCGCCCCGTCGAAGTCGTCGTCGAAGTACCGGTCGAGCCCGGTCCGGTAGTTGCGGTCCGCCACGCCCTGCGCGGCGCCGATCCCCTTGCCGCGCAACAGGTCCACCAGGGTCGCCGAGGTGGCGGCCAGCGAGTCGCGGCTCACGACGCCGACCACGCGGCCCTGCTCGTCGACCACCGGGCTGCCGTCCATCTGCGGCGTCGTCTTGGCGGTGACCTCGTGGAACGGGCGGTCGCGCAGCACCCGGTGCGCGGCCAGCCGCCCGGCGCGGGCGCTCGGCTCCCGCGTCCGGTCGTCCGGGTCCGGGTAGCCGACGGCCAGCACGGACGCGCCGACCGGCGGCTCGTCGGACCGGACCTCCAGCGCGGGCAGGTGGTCGCGCGGCACCTTGAGCACGGCGACGTCCCCGTCCGCGGGCGCCACCAGGTCCACCACGGTGGCCGGGGCGACGTCCCACGTCGGGTTCCCGTCGGCGTCGACCTCCGGCCGGTCGACCTCGACCACCCGGTCGACCGGCCGGTCGCGGACCGCGCCCTCGGCGAGCGCGTGCTCCACCATCGCCCGCTTGGCCTTCGCCGGGTCGCCGACCCGGCCGACGCGGGCGAGGTCGGTCAGCGCCGCGTCGAACAGCAGCCCCGCGCCGCCCTCGGGTCCGGTGTGGACGCAGTGGCTCGCCGTCGCCACGTACCCGTTCGGGTCGACGACGGCACCACCGCAGGAGGCCTCGACGGTGTAGCCGTCGACCCCGCCGAACACCTCGCCGGTGACCTTGTCCCGCACCCAGCCGTGCCACTTCACCGTGACCAGCACGATTCCCGAGCGCGCCACGGCCGCCGCGTGCTCCTCCCGGTCCGCGGCCGCGGGCGCCGCGATGGTCAGCACGAGCGCGGCCGCCCCGCACAGCGCCGCCGTCGCGGCCATCAGCCGTACGTCCCGTACGCCGACGTCCGCACCCAGTGCGAGGTGTAGCCGGTGGAACCGCTCTCCACCACCGTGTCCCCGGAGCAGACGTAGTCGTCGACCTCGTTGAGCGCCGGGTCCGGCTGCCCCGTCCAGGTGCCGATCAGGCCGCGCTGGTCGTAGGAGGCCCAGGTGATGTCGGTGCGGGTCCTGGCGGGGTAGGTGATCGCCCGGTCGGTCGCGGTCCACGTCAGCTCCGAGGTGCCGTTGCCGACCATGCGCACCTCGTTGCCCTGGTAGGTCCCGGTGAGGACGAGGTCGGTCTGCTTCTCGCTCGCCGTCCCGTCCGGCCGGAACTCGAGCACGCGGCCCTTGCCGGTGAACCGGATCTTCGCGAGGCCGGTGTAGAACTGGATCATGAAGGTCTCGTCGACCGTGCGCCACGAGCCGATCAGGCACAGCGGCGGTCCCGCGGTGCGGGTCGTGGTCGGCAGCGGTGTCGGCGTGACCCGGCTCGTGCCGGAAACGGCCGCACAGCAGCGTTCCGGGCTTTTTCGCGACAGCACGGCGGCGGTCGACGGCACGGCCAACCCCACCGCGCCGGAGATGACGGTGATCAGCACGGCGACGGCGGACCTGCCTGCCAACCGAGGCGAATCGTTCACTTTTCCAGGCTAGTGAGCCCGGCGCTCCTCCAGTTCACCCGCGAGCCGGAAGTTTCCGGGAATTCACCGCCGACCCGTGCCCCGCAACGACTTCGGTGTCCCAGTGGACGGAAGGTGGTCAGAACGTGGACGGTAACGAAGCCTGTGAGCAGGCGATTTCTTGAAGGGAAGAGCCAAACGGAGGTGTCGGCGGTGGGCCATCTGATCGGGATCGACCTGGGCACCACGTGTTCCGCGGCCGCCCGGATCAACGACCGCGGCGTGCCGGAGATCATCCCGAACCGCGAGGGCGAGACCAGCACGCCGTCGGTGGTGCTGTTCCGGGCGGGCACGACGCTCGTCGGCACGACGGCGGCCCGGTCTGCCGCGACGGAGCCGCTGGACGTGGCGCGGTACGCGAAGCGGGGCATGGGCGAGTCGGCGTGGCGGTTCGAGACGACGAGGGGCGAGTCGTTCCGGCCGGAGGAGGTCTCCGCGATCATCCTCAAGCGGCTCAAGGAGGACGCCGAACGGCACCTCGGCGGTCCCGTGACGGACGCGGTGATCACCGTGCCCGCGCACTTCGACGACGGCGCGCGGCGGGCGACCAATGACGCGGGCGCCATCGCCGGGCTGACCGTGCGCCGGGTCCTCAACGAGCCGACGGCGGCGGCGCTCGCCTACGGCGTCGACGGCACCGTGCTGGTGTGCGACCTCGGCGGCGGCACGGTCGACGTGACGGCGCTGCGGATCCACGACGGCGACTTCGAGACGTTGGCGACGAGCGGCGACCGCAACCTCGGCGGGCTCGACTGGGACGACGAGCTGATGGCGCTGCTCAACCGCCGGTTCGGGGAGGCCGGTGGGCCGAACCTGTTCGACGACGAGCGCACCGAGGCGGACCTGCGGGACCGGGCCGAGGCGGCGAAGTGGGAGCTGACCAGGGTTCCGGGGACGCGGGTCGTGCTCACGGCGGACGGGGTGACGAGGGCGGTCGACCTCACCAGGGCCGAGTTCGAGGACAGCACGTCCAGGCTGCTGGACCGCGTGGGCGAACTCGCCGAGTCGGTCGTGGGCGACGCGGGTCTGCGGTGGCCGGACGTCGACCGGCTGCTGCTCGCGGGCGGCTCGACCCGGATGCCGATGGTCCGCGAACTGGTGGAACGCCTGTCCGGCAAGGAGGTCGAGCCGTTCGGCGACCCGGAGGAGGTCGTCGCGCTCGGCGCGGCCGTGCAGGCGCACCTCGTCGACCACGGGCCGTTCGGCCGGGGGATCACCGTGCGGGACGTGACGTCGCAGGGGCTCGGCGCGCTCGTGCGGTCCGAGACGTCGCAGCGGGTCGAGAACGTGGTCGTCATCCCGCCGAACGCCCGGATCCCGGCGCGGCTGACCACCCGGTTCCGGACCGTCGCCGACGAGACCGAAATCCGGGTGCGGGTGACGCAGGGGTGCGGCGATTACGTGAAGGTCCTGGGCGAGCAGGTGCTGCCGATCCCGCCGCACCCCGCGGGCGCGTTCGTGGACGTCACGTTCGCCTACGACCTCGACCAGGCGGTGTCCGTCGGCGGGCGCGCGGGCCCGGTCGACGCGGCGAACATGGACGACCGCGAACGGGACCGCGCCACCGCCGAGATCCGCGCGCTGGAGGTGGGCTGACGTGCGCTTTCCCGAACCCGGTACGGTCGGGCCCATGTACGTGAAGCTGTGCGGCCTGCGCACCGGGGCCGACGTCGAGGTGGCCGTCGACGCGGGCGCGGACGCGATCGGGTTCGTGTTCACCCCGAGCGCCAGGCAGGTCGACCCGGACACGGCGAAACGCCTGGTGGCCGCCGTGCCGCCGGAGGTGCTGACGGTCGGCGTCTTCGCGGGGGTCTCCGCACGCGAAGCGGGCGACCTGGCCGTCGCGGCGGGCGTCGGCGCGATCCAGCTGCACGGCGACTACCCGCACGAGGCGTTCACCGCGCTGGCCGACCTGCCGGTGAAGCTGATCCGCGCCACCTCCCTCAAGCCGGACACGGACCTCCGCGTCGGCGCCTACGGCGAGGACCTGCTGCTCCTGGACTCCCCGATCCCCGGCTCCGGCCACACGTGGGACCTCGACTCCGACACCCGCCTCGAAGGCGAGTGGCTGCTCGCGGGCGGCCTCACCACGACCACCGTCGCCGAGGCGATCAAGCGGACCCGCCCGTGGGGCGTGGACGTGTCCAGCGGCATCGAGTCCAGCCGGGGCGTCAAGGACCACACCCTCATGCGCGCCTTCGTGACAGCCGCGCGCGAAGCCTGACCGGTTCCTCCGCACTTCCTCCACATCCCGCTGGTTGGCTGGGCGCATGGCCGACATCGCATACCTCGACCACGTGGCGACGACACCCGCGGGCCGATCCTACAAACAGGCCCTGCTCCAGGCCCTCTCCCCGTCCCGCGCCCACATCGTCCTGGACGTGGGCTGCGGCCCCGGCACCGACCTCCCCGCCTTGGCGGCCTTGGCGGGCACCGTGATCGGCGTGGACCACGACCAGACCATGACCACCGAGGCCACCCGCAGAACAGCGGCCCTGCCGAACGTCCGCGTCCTCACCGCCGACGCCCACACCCTCCCGTTGGACGCCAACACCATCGACCGCGCCCGCGTGGACCGCGTGCTCCAACACGTGACGTCCCCGTTCGCGGTCCTCACCGAACTCCACCGCGTACTCCGCCCCACAGGCTTGGCAGCCCTGGCCGAACCCGACTGGGAAACCCTCACCACAGACCCAGGCGACCCCGACACGACGAGGGCTTTCACCCGCCACCTCCGCACCGACGTAGTCCGCAACGCCACCATCGGCCGCCAACTGACCCGCCTCGCCGAACAAGCAGGCCTGACAGTCCACTCGGCCACAGCCACCACCCCGGTCTTCCGCGACTTCACCACGGCAGACCGCCTCTTCGCCCTGACCCGCAACACCACCCGCGCCATCAACGCGGGCCACCTGGACCCCCAGGCCGGCGCCGACTGGCTGGAAGCCCTGACCACCGGCCCCTTCCTGGCGACGGTGACCCTGCACGTGGTGGTGGTCAGCCCACGGCGTAGCGGAAGGTGATCGGTGTCAGGTTCGCGCGCTCGATCAGCCACGGGTACGTCATCGCGACCACCCCGCCGGACGCCGCTGGAGGGCTCACCGAGCGGTCGAGGCGGATGGAGCTCACCACGATCAGCATCGTGTTCGGGTGCTCCCGCTCGTGCAGCTCGACCTCGTTGCGCGTGAGGATGATCTCGGAGTCGTCGCCCCACGTGGTCGTGGTGCCCTTGACCTCGACGAACACGTGCTGGTCCCCGCGGCGGGCGTCGACGTCGTAGGACCGGGTCGCGCCGACGTCCTCCGTGGTGAAGCCCAAGCCCTCCAGGTGCTCGCGGGCCAGGCCGACCGAGTGTCGTTCGATGGCCAACCGGTCCTCGGCGCTCAACCGCAGGCCCTGTCCCGAGCGACGGCGGCCGGCGGCCCGGTCCGCCACGACGAGGGCGTCGACCACCTCCGGCGCGGTCTCGCCGGGGAGGTCGAGCGGGTCCGCGGCGGCCCGGTAGAGGTCGCCCAACGCGGAGACGAGGAAGCTGAGGTCGTTCTCCAGCCTCGATTCCGACGGCATGTCGTCGACGCCGTACTCGAACGCCGCGACGCTGCCCGCCTCGTACGCGGGCCCGAGCTTCGAGGTGCGGGCGTCCAGCGAGATGTCCTCGACCAGGTCCGGCCGGATCGACAGCCGGGACACCAGTGCCTGCCGCGCCCAGTCGACGCGCGCCCGCAGTTCGGGCACCGGCCGGGGGTGGAACTCGCCGTTCTCCCACCGGGTCGTGCCCTGCATGAGCGAGAGGTAGACGCGGTCCCCGCGCGCGCTGAACAGGTAGACGACGTACCAGCCCTCCGTCGCCGCCTTGGACCGCCCGGCCGAGTACACGCGCACCCACGGGATCTCGCCCTTGAGCCCGGTGCCGTCGCGCGCCTCGACCTTGAGGTCCTCGACGGAGTCCGCCATGGACGGCAACCGGGCGCGCAACCAGTCGGCGACGTCGTTGCGGACGAGCTTCCCGCGCTGCTGCATGGCGGGGGTGTTCTTCGCGCTCCACTCCGGTTGCAGTCGCAGGACGCCTTCGAGGGATTCGCGCATCCTCAAGATCGTAGTGATTGACCCCCTGCCAACGTCCCTACTCCACGGACTTCCCCGCCGCCACGATCGCCTCGTACACCCGGTCCACGTCCGCCTCCGTGGTTCGCCAGTTGCTGAACGCCGCCCGCAGTGCCGGCACGCCCCGGAGCACCGTCGGCGTCACGAAAGCCTCCCCGGACGCCGTGATGGCTCGCGCCGTGGCGGTCACGTCGCCCGGTGGGGTGAAGCAGACGACGTTGAGGCGGACCGGGGACAGGAGGGTGTGGCCTGGCGTCGTGGTGAGGCGGGTGGCGAGGTGGTGGGCGTTGGCGATGTTGTTCTCGACGATCGCGCGGTGGCCCTCCGCGCCGTACGCGGTGAGGGTGAACCACGCCGGCAGGGCGCGGAGTCTGCGGCTGCTCTCCGGGGTGAGGTGGAAGAGGTCGCCCGCTGTCGGGGTGGGGAGGTACGGGCCCACGTTCTGGAAGATCGGCAGTTGCAGGGACTGGTGGCGGGTGAACTGGACGGCCGCGTCGTAGGGGACGTTGAGCCACTTGTGCAGGTCCACGCAGACCGAGTCGGCTTCCGCCATGCCGTCCACGAGGTGGGCGTGGGTGGGGGACAGGGCGGCGAAGCCGCCGAAGGCGGCGTCCACGTGCAGCCAGAACGGGAACTCGTCGCGCAGGGCGGCGATGGCGCGGATGTCGTCGAAGTCGACCGTGTTCACCGTGCCCGCGTTGGCCACGACGATGGCGGGCGTGCCGTTCAGCGCTTCCAGGGCACGGCGGAGGTGCGCGAGTTCCACGGCTTCGCGGTCCGGCTGGACCGGCACGTGGTGGACGTGGTCGCGGCCGATGCCCAGCATCGACAGCGCCTTGTACACCGTGGAGTGCGGCGTGCCGGACAGCACGTGCACCGGGCCCAGCGCCTGCACGCCCGCGTGCGCCACCGAGATGCCCCGCTGCTCGCCCAGCCACTGGCGGCCGAGTGCCAGGCCGACGAAGTTGGACATCGTGGCGCCGGTCACGAACGTGCCGGTGTGCTCAACGCCGAGGCCGAACAGCTCCGCCAGCCAGCCGACGGTCTCGCGTTCCAGGTCGACGGCGCTGGAGTCGTTCGCGACGGCGTTCTGGTCGAACGTGCTGGTCAGCCAGTCGCCCGCGAGCGCGGCCGGGGTGGCGCCGCCGGTGACGAACCCCAGGTAGCGCGGCCCCGCGCTGCCGGAGAAGCCCGGCTCCCACCGGCGCGCGAACGTCGCCAGCGCCTCGTCGAACCCGACGCCCGCGACGGGCAGCGGGGACGCCGACACGGGGGCGGGCGGGTGGGCGACGGGGCGGTCGGCGACGCCGGCCAACGCCTGGTCGGCGAAGCGGTGGACGGTGTCGAGGACGGCGGGGAACGACTCCGGTTCGGGCAGCACGGAACCGACGATAGGACGGGTCGCGCGCCGGTGTCGCGGGCCAATCCGCGACAACTGGACCGGTGGCCCGAGCCGTCCCAGACGGACAAAGCGGGCGCACGGCGGGGCTGACCAGCGTCCGCGGGGCGCGTCGGGCATCCTTGCCTGGACTTGCCGGACCGGTCAGGTGGTAGGAGATCCATGAGCACCACGCCCGAACTCGTCGTTCCCGAGAGCGTCGACTCGCCGGTCCGGCCGAAGCAGCCGGGCACCCCGCTGGCGCGCTGGCTGCTCGCCAACCGGGTGCAGCCCGTCGGGCCGGAGGCGGACGAGTCGCACGCCACGCCGCAGTCGTGGTGGAAGGTCATGTGCCTGACCGGCGTCGACTACTTCTCCACGCTGTCCTACCTGCCCGGCATCGCCGCGCTCGCCGCGGGAGCGCTGTCGCCGTTGGCGACGCTGCTGATCGTGCTGCTGACGCTGCTGGGCATGCTGCCGATGTACCGCCGCGTGGCGCGGGAGAGCCCGCACGGCCAGGGGTCGGTGGCGATGCTGGAGGACCTGCTGCCGTTCTGGCGGGGCAAGGTCTTCGTGCTGGTGCTGCTGGGTTTCGTGGCGACGTCGTGGATCATCACGATCACCCTGTCGTCGGCCGACGCGACCGTGCACATGCTGGAGAACCCGTTCCTGCCCGGCTTCCTGCACGGGCACGCGGTCCTCATCACGGTGGTGCTGCTGCTGATCCTCGGCGGCGTGTTCCTGCTCGGGTTCAGCGAGGCCGTCGGGGTCGCGATCCCGTTGGTGGGCCTGTTCCTGCTGCTGAACACCGTCGTGGCCGTGGTGGGCCTGGTCGACGTGATCGGCTCGCCGGACGCCGTGTCGCGCTGGCTCGACGCGCTGACCGCGGGCGGCGGGATCGGTGACGTGGTCGGGCCCGCGATCCTCGCGTTCCCGTTGCTGGTGCTGGGGCTGTCCGGGTTCGAGACCGGCGTGAGCATGATGCCGCTGGTCGCCGCGGACGGGAAGACGCCCGAGGAGAAGCTGGAGAGCCGGGTCCGCAACACCCGCAAGCTGCTCACGGTCGCCGCGCTGATCATGTCGGTCTACCTGCTGCTGACCAGCTTCATCACCACGGTCCTCATCCCCGCCGACGCGTTCAAGGAAGGCGGCGAGGCCAACGGCCGCGCGCTCGCCTACCTGGCGCACCAGGAGCTCGGCAACGTCTTCGGCACGCTCTACGACATCAGCAGCATCCTGATCCTGTGGTTCGCGGGCGCGTCGGCGATGGCGGGCCTGATCAACATCGTGCCGCGCTACCTGCCGTCCTACGGCATGGCGCCGGACTGGGGCCGGGCCGTGCGCCCGGTCGTGCTGGTCTACACGGTCATCAGCGTGCTGATCACGATCGCGTTCGGCGCGGACGTCAACGCCCAGGCGGGCGCGTACGCGACCGGCATCCTGGCGATGATGGTGTCCGGCGCGGTCGCCGTGACCATCTCGGCGGTGCGGCGCAAGCAGAAGCGCGCCACGACCGGGTTCGCCGTGCTGACGCTCGTGCTGCTGTACGCGCTGGCGGAGAACGTCCGCGAGAAGCCGGACGGCATCGCGATCTCCGGCGTGTTCATCCTCGGCATCGTGGTCGTGTCGCTGGTGTCGCGCGTGTCCCGCACGACGGAGCTGCGTGTCGACCGGCTCGAGTTCGACGAGGCCGCGCGCCGGTTCGTGACCGACTCGATCGCGTTCGACGGCGCGCTGAACCTGATCGCGAACCGCAGGCAGGCGGGCGACAAGGCCGAGTACGACGCGAAGGAGACCGAGCAGCGGGCGATGAACCCGGTGCCCGGCAAGGCGGACGTGCTGTTCCTGGAGATCGACGTCGACGACCCGTCGGAGTTCAGCGAGGTCCTGCGCGTGCGCGGCGTCGAGATCGGCGGCCACCGCGTGCTGCGCGCGCACAGCCCGGCCGCCCCGAACGCCATCGCGGCGATCCTGCTGTCGTTGCGCGACACCACGGGCGTGCGCCCGCACTGCTACTTCGAGTGGTCCGAGGGCAGCCCGCTCGGCCACCTGTTCCGCTACCTGATCCTCGGCCGCGGCGACACGGCCCCGGTCGTGCGCGAGGTGCTGCGCAAGAGCGACGACGACCCGGTCCGCCGCCCCGGCATCCACGTGGGCGGCTGAAACGCCTCCACGGCAAGGGAAGCAGGACTACTGTCGAGGTATGAGGCTCGGCATCGCGGAGATCGAGGCCATCCGGCGGACGCGCTCCTACCGGTCGGCGATCTGGCAGCGGCGCGGCGTGATCGTCCTGGTACCGCTGGTGGTGCTGTCGCGGCTCAACACCACGGTCCTCGATCTGACGGACTGGAGCGTGCTGCCGGTGGCGGTCGCGGACTTCCTCGCCCACGCCGAGGCGATGTTCCTCGGCTCGGCCTTCGTCCTGGGCGTGACCTCCTTCTACCTGCTGCAACGGGCGGGCATCCCGGTCGAGCGGAGCCGCCGCCGCAGCGATCCGCTGCGCATCACCATGACCGACCCCTTGAGCGTTTGGGCGATCGCCCAGGACACCTCGTTCGGCCGCCGTGGTCCGCTGCCGCGGCTCCGGGAGCCTGCCGGGCCGCTGACGTTCGAGCCGCTGTCCTCGCCTCCTAGGACGCGAAGAACTCCACCAGCAGCCGGTTGACCTCGGCCGGCTGCTCCAGGTAGCCGAGGTGGCCCGCGTCGGCGACCTCGGTGTAGCGCGAGCCGGGGATGGCGGCGGCGACCTCGCGGGCCAGGTGCGGCGGCAGCGTGCGGTCGTCGGTGAAGCCGATCACCAGGCACGGCACGGTGATCCGCCGGTACTCGGCGAGGCGGTCGGTGAAGTCGTTGAGCGCCATCTGGGCCCGCGTGCCCGCGCCGACGGAGGAGCCGCCGAACTCGAACAGGTCCAGCCAGTCCCGCGCCCGCACGGGGTCGACGAGCGTGGCGGGGGACAGGTAGCGCAGCGCGGTGATCGCCGCGTGGAACTTGGCGGGCAGCTTCACGCCCGTGTCGTGCAGTTCCCGTTCCCCCAGCGACAACGAGTCGCGCACCGGGTCCGGGCGGCCGTAGGTGGCCAGCAGCGCCGCGTGCGACACGAGGTCCGGCCGCGCCAGTGCCAGCTCCTGCGTCACGCGCGCGCCGAGCGACGTGCCCGCGACCCTCGCCGGGCCGCCGCCGAGGTGCTCGATGAGCGCCGCGGTGTCGCCGACCATGTCCGCGACGGTGAACCCGCCCGCGCACTCGTCGGTCGGCGGGATGCCGCGGTTGTCGAACGTCGCGACCCGGTAGCCCGCGGCGACCAGCGCGGGCACCTGGTGCGCGCGCCACACCCCGCCGGGGCTGCCGGTGCCCATCACCAGGACGACGAGCTCGCCTTCCCCGGCGACCTGGTAGTTGACGGTGATCCCGTTGAGCGGCGCGGACGGCATGCCAAATGCTTACGGCAGCGCCGTCGGCGGTGTCAACGCGCCTTGCGGCGGCCGGGACGAGACTTCGGCAACCCCACCGCGGTTGCGGTTACGGTGGGAGGACACCGAGCGAGGGGGTTCGATGGCGAAGAACGGTCCGACCTACGACCGGCGCGAGCAGTACGAGCAGATCGTGAGCGGCCTGCTGGACGGCGAGCGGGTCATCGCGGTCTACGACGCCATCGGCGCGGGCACCGGGTTCATCGGCATCACCGACCTGCGGGTGATCATCCAGGATAAGTCGTTCATCGGGAAGAAGACCGCGCTGGTCTCGGTGCCGTACTCGAAGATCAGCAGCGTCGCCGTGGTGTCGAATAAGAGCTGGGGCGGCAGCTTCTTCAGCACGTCCGCCATCGCCGTCACGGCGGGCACCCACGTGCACGAGATCGAGTTCCGCGGCTCCGAGAAGGCCCACCACGTGCACAACGTCGTGCTCTGGCACATCACCCGCTAGATAGGCTGGGCGGCATGGGAGACCGCCGCGCCATCCTGTCCGGGTCCACGTTCGAGGAGCAGATCGGCTACGCGCGCGCCGTCGTGGACGGCGACTGGGTGCACGTCTCCGGCACGACCGGCTTCGACTACACGACGATGACCATCGCCGACGACGTCGTCGAGCAGACGGAGCAGTGCCTGAGGAACATCGCCGCCGCCCTCACCGAGGCCGACTGCACGTTCGCCGACGTGGTCCGCGTCCGCTACCTGCTCCCGGACCCGGCCGACTTCGAACCGTGCTGGCCCGCCCTGCGCCGCACGTTCGCGGACGTCCGCCCGGCCGCCACGATGATGTCCGTCGGCCTGGCCGACCCCCGGATGCGCATCGAGATCGAGGTCACCGCCCGCAAGCGCTAGCGCGGCCCGCGTGCCGCCCACTCGATGGCGGGGCAGTGGTCCATCACCATGGACAGCCCCGCCGCACGGGCCCGCTCGAACGCGAGTTCGTCGATCACGTCGAGCTGGAACCACACCGCTTTCGCCCCGATCGCGATGGCCTCGTCGACGAACGCGCCCGCGCTGTTCGACCGCCGGAACACGTCCACGCAGTCGACCGGGAACGGGATGTCCGCCAGCGTCGCGTAGCCCTGCTCGCCGTGCACGGTCGCCGCGCTCGGGTGCACCGGCACCACGCGCTTGCCGTGCTGCTGGAGGAAGCGCGCCACCCCGTACGCCGCGCGCGACGGGTTGTCGCCCAGTCCGACGACCGCCCACGTCTCGCACTTCGCGAGCACCTCGCGGATGGTGTCCGGGTCGCCCCACGGTTCGTTCGTCATCCATCGATCGTACGTCGATGGCGAGTATGAACATTTAATGAAACACTTTCGCATTCGCCTCGGTTGCGTGATCCTGGCGGCACCCTGCCCCGCCGCGAAGCCTCCGAGAGGACCTTCCATGCGCGTCTTCCGCTCAGCCGTAGCCGCCACCCTGCTGGCCGGCCTGATCGTCCCCACGGCCAGAGCCGACGTCCCCGCACAGGGCCAGTACTACCTGCAAAGCGTCACCACGGGCCTCAACGCCGCCGTCACCGGCGACTCCGTCGACCAGCACCGCCCGAAGGGCAACGAGGACCACCAGCAGTGGACCCTCCGCCCCGACGGCCGCCTGGAGGAGGGCGGCCGCTGCCTCGGCCGCTCCGGCGACCAGGCCGCGATGCGCCCCTGCGACAGCGCCGACACCACCTGGGACATCACCGCGGAAGGCGACCGAGTACGCCTCAAGGCCCCAGGCGCGGACCGCTACCTCAAACCCGCCACCCCGCTGGCAATCGGCACGGGCGCAGACCAGTGGTACCTGACCCCCGTCACGCCACCCCGCCTGCCGGCCCTCCCCGACGGCCAACGCACCCTCGACCAGGTCACGTTCCTCACCACCCACAACGCCTACGCGAACGGCGTGGACGGCGGCTTCGCACCCCCGTTCGTCAACCTGTTCCCCAACCAGGCGCGCGGCATCACCCAACAGCTCACCGACGGCGTACGCGGCTTCATGCTCGACATCCACCAGACCGGGGACGGCGCGATCCTCTGCCACAACAGCTGCACCTTGGTCAGCAAGCCCGTGGCGCTGTGGGTGGACCTCCAGCGCATCGTGGACTTCCTCAACACCAACAGGACCGAGTTCGTCACGGTCTTCCTGGAGGACTACGTCTCAGCCGACGTCCTCCGTGCGGAACTGGCCCGCGTCAACGGCCTCCAGAACGTCCTCTACCGCCCGGACCAGACCGGCGTACGCCAAAACGGCTGGCCCACCATGGCCGACCTGCGTTCCCGCAACCAACGCCTGCTCATCTTCACCGACCACTCCCCGGACGGCCGCGACAGTTCAGGCGTCCAGTACCAACGCGACTGGACAGTGGAGAACTACTGGTCCATGGGCTCAGGCGTGGGCACCTCGGACTGGTCCTGCTACAGCAGGTGGAGCGACATCCCGTTGTCCCGCACCGAATCCGCGTTCCGCCCCCTGTTCGTGATGAACCACTTCCGCGACGTCCCCATGACCGGCACGGTCACAGACGACAACGCCAAGCTCACCAACCGCGCCCAACGCTTCTGCGAGCCGGCAGCCCGCAAGAAGCCCACGTTCCTGGCCGTGGACCACTACCACCTGGGCAACCCCAGGGCGGCCGTGGACACCCTCAACACCTACCGCTACTGAGGCAACCCACATCCGGGCGCGGACAGCACGAACACGCTGTCCGCGCCCACGCAGGGAACGGCGAGCGCGATCTGCTGCCCGTACCCGATCCCCCGCCGCACGGAAACAGCCCCGTTCTCATCCACTTCACAGGGGTTGTTCTGCGTACACCGCTTCCCGTTCTCATTCACGGTGTTGTTCACCCCCACCACCTTGCCGGAGGCGGCATCCACGATCGGCGACCCGGAAGTACCCCCGATCGTGTCACAAGGCGCGCTGTACCGAATCGAATCAACCCACTTCCAAGCCCCTTCACGCAACTCGTGCGCGATCCCATCAAGCTTGCACGAGTACAACCGCTTCCAATACCCGGACACAACCCGAATATCCGCCCCCACACCAGCGCGCCGCCCGGACAACTCCAAGGCCTTACCCCCCAACGCCTCCACCTGCGCATAGGTCTGATCAAGCCGATAAAACGACACATCGGTCACGGTCATCGTCGCGTAAGCGACGGACACGGCCCGCAACGTCCCCAACGTCCCCTTACCGGTGGAGTCGAGCAACGTGAACGTCCGATCACTGGGCTGATCAACAACAACCTCACCAGCAGCCATCAACTTCACGCAATGCCCGTTGGACATCACCAACGCCGCATCCCCGGGCTTGGCCGAAGGTGTTCGCACCACAGCCCCAGAACACCCGCTCAGTGCCACGGTCCCGGTGAAGTCCACCCCGACCACCGCACCAGCAGGCACAACAACCAGGCCCAAGCCCAAGACGACACCAGAAACGACACTCAACAACCGCTTGATCATCAAAGCATCAAACCAGCACCAACCCACTCCCATCGACCGAACCGGTTAGCTCGATCGGGCTATCTCCACCACACCGATCGAACCGCACCAACCATCCTCCAGCCCCCGGCCGGCACCGGCACCGCACGAGACTGGACCAAATATCTTCCGGCCCCCGGCCGGCACCTGCACCGTTCGGGACTGGACCAAATATCTTCCGGCCCCCGGCCAGCACCGGCACCGTTCGGGACTGGACCAAATATCTTCCGGCCCCCGGCCAGCACCGGCACCGCACGGGACTGGACCAAATATCTTCCGGCCCCCGGCCGGCACCCGCACCGTTCGGGACTGGACCAAATATCTTCCGGCCCCCGGCCGGCACCTGCACCGCACGAGACTGGACCAAATATCTTCCGGCCCCCGGCCAGCACCGGCACCGCACGGGACTGGACCAAATATCTTCCGGCCCCCGGCCGGCACTCGCACCGCGCGCCAACCGCACCATGCCGGCAGGTTCTTTCAACCCCCACCCCGGCCACCCCCGATTGTTTTTGCGCCCCCACCCTCTTTCGTCTTGTCAAGGCGTCTTTCCAGCCTTGACAAGACGAAAGAGGGTGGGACAATCGGCGCAATCGGGGGTTGCCCCCTCCCCAACACCCACCCTCGAACACAAGCGCAAACGACAACGGCCTAGACAAGCCCAGGCGGCGGCAAACGATAACTCGCAGGAGTCCGCGACAACCGAATCGGGTTGGCCACCAGATCAACCCCACCAACATCCACAACAGGCTCCAGCCCAAGATCCGCGGCCAACCCAAACGCCCCAGCGAGATCGTTCACCGGCCCACAAGGCACCCCCACCGGCGTGAGCACCTCAAACCACTCCCGCGCCGTCTTCTCCAACAACAGCGGCCCCAACACCCCCATCAACTCATCCACATGCTCAACCCGCAAGCTGTTCGAACCAAACCGAGGATCTTCCCCAACCCCCAACACCGAACACAACCGCCGAAACTGCCGATCATTCCCCACGGCCAACACCATCGGCCCATCAGCAGCCCGCACAACCTCGTAAGGCGCAATGGAAGGATGCCGATTCCCCAACATCCCCGGCACCACCCCCGCAGCCGTGTACCCGGCACTCTGGTTCACCATCGAGGACAACAACACCGACAACAGGTCAACCTCGACCAACTGCCCTTCCCCAGTGGCGTCCCGATGCCGCAAAGCAGCCAGAATCCCCACCGCGGCGTGAACCCCGGTCAACACGTCCACCAACGCCACCCCAGCCTTCACCGGCTCCCCACCCCGCTCCCCGGTGACGCTCATCAACCCACCCACGGCCTGCACCAGCAGGTCGTACCCAGGCAGATCCCGCCCTTTACCCGCCCCGAACCCGGTAACCGAGCAGTACACCAACCCAGGCCGCTCAGCTCGAAGCGCCGAATACCCCAACCCGAACCGCTCCATCACCCCTGGCCGAAAGTTCTCCACCACCACATCGGCCCGATCCACCACCTCCCGAGCAGCGGCAAGCCCCTCCTCGGAAGCCAGATCCACCACCACAGAAGACTTGTTCCGATTCACCGACAAGAAATAAGTGGCCTGCCCGTCAACAAAAGGCGGCCCCCACCCCCGAGTCTCATCCCCACCGGGCGGCTCGATCTTCACGACCTCCGCCCCGAGATCCGCCAGCAACATCGTCGCGTAGGGAGCAGCCAGCACCCGCCCGAAATCCGCGATCACCAGCCCACCCAACGCGCTCACGTCACCTGCCCCTTCAACCGCATCGCCGCCAACACCCGATCCTGCGCCAACGCCCGAGCGGCTTCATGCGTGGTCACCCCGGTCCGCGCAGCCTCCCGCACCACCAATCCCGCATTCCCCCGCAACTTCGACGACACAGCCGTCATCACCGTCGAAGGCACCACAGGAAACGGCGAATACCGAGCGTCCATCCCAAAAGCAGCCGCGATGATCCCCCCGGCGTTGGCGATGAAGTCCGGCACCACCGTGATCCCCCGAGCCGCCAACACCGCCTGCGCCGCAGCGGTGGTAGGCAGATTCGCCCCCTCCACCACCATCTTCGTGTCGACCCGCCCCGCCCAATCCTTGTCGATCACGTCCTGAGTAGCCGCGGGCACCAACACATCACACGGCGCCAGCAACTCCTTCCCCAACGGCAACACCCGCCCGTACTCCGCCACCGCCGCGTCCCCAGCCGACTCCCGCAACGCCAGCAACCGCGCCACGTCCAACCCGTCCGGATCGTGCAGCGCACCGTGCACCGACGACACCGCCACCACAACAGCCCCCAGTTCGAAGAACCGCCGAGCCGCCGCCGCCCCCACCACCCCGAACCCCTGGATCGCGATCCTCTTGCCCCGCACGGACTCCGTCAGCTCGTCGGCCACCTCCGCGACCCCGAACCCCGTCACACCCAGTTCGTCGTACGGCAACCCGCCCAACGCCGCGGGAGCCCCCATCATCGCCCCGCGATCGCCCAGTTCGTCCTGCACGATCGCCGCGTCCCGCTCGGTCAACCCCACGTCCAACCCGAGCACGTATTCGCCCGGCACCTCGTTCGACAGCGCCCGCGCGAACGCCCGCAGCGCCTTCTCCTTGTCCGGGGAGGCGGGGTCGAACACGATCCCGGCTTTCGCGCCGCCGAAGAACAGGTCGACCGCCGCCCACTTCCACGTCATCACCCGCGCCAGCCGGGCGATCTCCCCGGTGGTCACCTCGGGCCCCATCCGGGTCCCGCCCTTGCCCATCCCGCGGGCGGTGTTGTCGATGACCAGGACGCCCTTCATCCCGGAACGCCGATCGGACACCGTGACGACCTTCTCCGGTCCCCACTCGTCCATGAGCTGCAGCACGTCGGTCATCGGTGTCCTTCAGACGGTGTTGAGTTCGGGCCGGTGGGCGTTGGAGGCGAACCGGTTCGCGTCCAACGTAGACACGTCGACGACGGGCGGTCGCCCGAGGTACAGGTCGCGCACCACCTCGCCCACGGCGGGCCCCTGGAGGAACCCGTGCCCGGAGAACCCGGTGGCGTACAGGAACCGCCCAGGAGCCTCCCCGATCAGCGCGTTGTGGTCCGGTGTCACCTCGTACAGCCCGGCCCACCCGGTCGCGATCCCGACGTCGAGCAGAGCGGGCGCCCGCACGCCGATCGCCTCGGCCAGCCGCGGCAGCCACGCGTCCGAGCGGCCGAGGTGGAAGCCGGGCTCCTGGGCCGGGTCGGACATGCCCATCAGCAGCCCGCGCCCCTCGCGGTGGAAGTAGAACGACGACGCGAAGTCGATGGTGAACGGCACGACCGGCGCGAGGTCCGGGATCGGTTCGGTGCACACGATCTGCCGCCGCAGCGGTGTCACGGGCAGGTCGACCCCGACCATCTCGCCGATCCGCCGCGACCACGCGCCCGCCGCGCAGACCACCGCCGACGTCCGGATCACGCCCCGGTTCGTCACGACGGCGCTGATCCCGTCATCGCCGGACCGGATGTCCACCACCTCGGTCCGCGTCCGCACCGACACCCCCAACCGGCGCGCGGCGGTGGCGTAGCCCAGGACGACCGACTCGGGCGTGCAGTGCCCGTCGTCGGGGGAGTAGGTGGCCGCGAGCAGCCCGTCGGTGGAGATCAACGGCGACAACGCCTTCGCCTCGGCCACCTCCAGCATCCGGCTGGGCACGCCCAACCCGTTCTGCAGCACCACGTTCCGCTCGAACGCCGCCACGTCCGCCGCGTTCGACAGCAGGAACAGGTACCCGCTGCGGTGCAGGTCGATCTCCTGCCCCGGCCGGTCGCCGAACCGCGCGAACGCCTCCAGGCTGCGCGCCCCGAGCCGGACGTTCACCTCGTCGGAGAACTGCGCCCGCACCCCGCCCGCCGCCTTGCTGGTGGACCCCGCCCCGAGTTCGTCGCGTTCCACCAGCACGACGTCGCGCACCCCGGCCTCGGCGAGGTGGAAGGCGATGCTCACGCCCATCACCCCGCCGCCGACCACGACGACCTCAGCGGAGTCGGAACTCAAGGTCGGCCTCGATCTCGACGGTGTCCATCTGCGCCTTCTGCAACGACCCTGAGTAGTCCCAGTTCATCGACTGCCAGCGGGTGAACTGGTCGAGCACCCACATCCCGGACTGCCGGGAACCGTTGCCGGACTTGCCGTTCCCGCCGAACGGCAGGTGCGCCTCGGCCCCGGAGGTCGAGTTGTTGACGCTCACCATGCCCGCCCCGATGCCCGCGCGGAACCGGAACGCCTTGTTCGCGTCGGTCGTGTAGATCGCGCAGGACAGCCCGTAGCCGGGCCGGTTGCCGAGCTCGATCGCCTCGTCCAGGTCGGTGTACGCGGTCACGCCGACGATCGGCCCGAACGTCTCCTCCAGGAAGAGCACGTCGTCCGGCCGCACGCCGTCCACGATCGTCGGGTGGTAGTACAGCCCGTGCTCGGGATCGCCGACGAAACCCTTGCGGGGGTTGTCCTTCGTGACGCGCCCGAGCCCGCTCGACCCGTGGACCGAGTGGTGGCCCCGGATCGCGTCGAGCGCCCGCTCGAAGCCCACCGCGAACTTCTCGTCCAGCAGCGGCCCGAAGAGCACGTCCTCGGCCGGGTCGCCCACGACCGCGTTCTCCGTCGCCTCGACGAACCGCCGCAGGAACTCCGCGTGCACGGACTCGTGCGCGATCACCGTGCCCAGCGACGTGCACCGCTGCCCGGCCGAGCCGAACCCGGCGAACAGGGCTCCCTGCACGGCGAGGTCCAGGTCGGCGTCCTCGGTGACGACCATCGGGTTCTTGCCGCCCAGTTCCAGGCAGGGCGTCTGGAGGTGCCGCCCGCACAGCTCGCCGATCCGCACCCCGACCTCGGTCGACCCGGTGAACCCGACCTTGTCCACCAGCCGCTCCCGCAGCGCCTGCTCCAAGCCTGCGAACGTCTGCTCCCCGTCGGAGAACACGATGTTGAGCACGCCCTCGGGCAGCCCGGCGGCGGTGAAGACGTCGTAGAACGCCTGGGCGGACGCGGCGGAGTACTCGGCGGGCTTCCACACCACCGTGTTCCCGCACAGCAGGGCGGGCACGATGTACCAGGACGGCACCGCCACCGGGAAGTTGCCCGCGGTGATGATCGCCGCCACCCCGACCGGGTTCCGGAACGTGAACAGCTGCTTGTCCGCCATCTCCGAGGGCACGGTCTGCCCGTACAGCCGCCGCCCCTCGCCGAGGAAGAACTCGCAGGTGTCGACGATCTCCTGCACCTCACCACGGGCCTCTTTGAGCGGCTTCCCGATCTCCCGCGTCACCAGCCGCGCGAGCGACTCGAAGTTCGCCGTCACCAGCCGCCCGATGTTCCCGATCACCTGTCCACGCACCGGCGCGGGCACCGCCGCCCACGCCTTCTGCGCCTCTTTCGCCCGCCGCGCGGCGTCGACCAGCGCAGTCCCCGGAAGCAGTTGCACCTCCGTGACCACGTCGTTCACGTCGATCGGGCTGGTCGAAGCGTAGGCGTATCCAGGTGGCATAACCCCAGCAAACAGTGGCTCAGCGGGCTTGCCAAGAGGCTGTGTGGATGGCCGCTGCTCCGCAGACGGCGGCTCGGCCGCCTTCTAGTCGGCACGTCGGGCCTCGATTTTTTCGAGCCGGGGCAGAGACTCCGTCCCCACCCCGGCTCGAAAAAACGGTGACCCGACCTACCGACGCGGCCTCGCGGGCTACTCGCCCTTCTCCCCGTCGGCCAGTTCCCGCAGGAAGTCGAGGTGGCCGACGTGCCGGGCGGTCTCCTGGATCACGTGCACGAGGATCCAGCGGATCGTCTTGTCGTCCGGCACGGCGGTCGGCTCGTCCGGCCCGCGCCCGGCCAACGCCTTCTCGGACAGCTCCCACTCGGCCTGGTAGTCGGCGATCACCGAGTCCGGCGTCTCCTCCGGCCCGAAGGTCCACGACGCGTCGGCGTCGGCGCCCCACAGTTCCGGCAGGTCGGAGCCGCCGCCGATGATCGACATCCAGTACCGCTCCACGGCCGTCAGGTGCTTGAGCACCCCCATGGCCGTCACCACCGGCGACGTGGGGATCGGCGCGGCCGCGCCGAGTTCCCGGCTCAGCCCGGACACCTTCGCGGCGGCCGTGAGCCGCAGGAACGTCAGGAACTCCCACTGGAGCCGCATCTCGTCGGCGGCGTTCGTCCGGGGCCAGTGGCGCTCAGGCAGGTTCGAACTCATGTTCGACACCTTAACGGCGTCGGTACCACCTCGGCGAGGTCGACGGCGGGGGCTTCAACCGGGCCCGCACCACGAGCACGTTCGGCCCGTCGGCCGCCACGAACTCGGCCAGCCGGGCCCCGGACGCGGGCCCGAACCCGTCCACCGCCACGGCGGGCACCCCGAAGCTCGCCGCCAGCGCCACGAAGTCCGGCGTGCGCAGGTCGACGCCCGTGGTGGGGTGGCCCGCGACTTCCTGGTCGTACCGCAGCATCCCGTAGCCGCCGTCGTCGACGATCACTACCGTCACCGGCAGGTGCTCCTGCGCCGCAGTGGCCAGATCCCCGCAGGCGAACAGAAAACCGCCGTCCCCGCACACCGCCACCGCTCGCCCGGCGACGGCCGCGCCCAGCGCCGCGGGGAACCCGAACCCGAGCGTCCCCCACCCGACGGGGTAGGCCAGCCCGCGCGGCCGGGCCACCCGGTGGAACCCGCCGACCCAGTACCCGGCGACGCACATGTCCGCCACGAGCGTCGCCGACACGCCCTCCAACGCCGCCAACAGGTACGCGGCCTGCGGCTCGTCGTCGGCCACGGTCCGCCGCACCTCGGCGTTGACACCGCTCACCAAGTCCACCACGGGACGTTCCGGCAACGCCTCGACCAACGCCGACACCACCCGCCGGGCGTCCCCGACGAGCACGACGTCGGAAGGGTAGTTCTTCGACGCGTCGGCCTCGTCCACGTTGACGGACAACAACCTCCGGGGTCTCGGCTGCGCCCAGTTCTGCGTGGACATCCCGTCGAAGTCGGTCCCGATCGCGACCACGAGGTCGGCGTCGTCCCACAGCGCCCCGACCTCCGGCACGTGCGCGGGCCCGTGCACCGCGTACGGGTGGTCGAGAGGCAGCAGACCGCGCGCGGCGAACGTCGTCAGCACCGGCGCCGCCATCCGCCGCGCCAGTTCCCCGACGTCGGCCCCGGACCGCGCCGCCCCACCACCGGCCCAGATCACCGGCCGGTCAGCCGAAGCGATCAACGCCAACGCCTCGGCGAGGTCCGGCGGGGGAGTGTCCTCAGTGGACTCGAACGAGCCGTCGGCTGCCTGGGCCGTCAGGAAGTCCGTGGGCACCCCGAGGTACACCGGGCCTTGCGCGCCGGACAACGCCGTCACCACGGCGCGATGTCCACAAGCCGCCAGGGAATCCGCGTCGGGCACGGTCCACCCGTCCTTGACGACCGGCCGGAACATCCCGAGCTGGTCGCGGGTCTCGTGCAGCACGCCCCGGTACACGCCCTCGACCCGCAGCGTGGACGGGATGTCCGTGGCGACGACCAGCACCGGCGACCCGGAGGCCATCGCCTCCCCGACCGCGCCCAGCGTGTTCGCCGCGCCCGGCCCGGTCGTCACGACCGCGACCCCGAGGCGTCCGGTGGCGCGGGCGTACCCGTCTGCCGCGTACACGGCCGTCTGCTCGTGCCGCACGCCGATCATCCGGATGCCGGACTCGCGCAGCGCCTCCCACACGGCCAGGTTGTGCACGCCGGGCAGGCCGAACACCACCTCCACGTCGTGGGCGGCGAGCACTTCGAGCAGCCGTCGGGCTCCGGTGACCATGGTCCCGACGGTAATTCAGCGGGGCAGCGCCCGTGAAGCCGTCCGCGAGGGCGCCTCGACCAGGCCCTGCCGGAGCAGCCAGGTCACGGTGGCCGCCGTGTCCTCCGGCCGTTCCCGCGGGTCGAACCGCCGCAGCGCCTCCAGCACCTCGCCCAGCGGCCGCCCGTCCAGCTCGCGCCACACCCGCAGGGCCCGCTCGGACACCTCGACGTCCCGACCGTGGCCGATCAGCGCCCAGCCGTGCAGCAGCCGGACCGGGGTGGCGAACGGGCTGCGGCGCGGGCCGTCGCCGCCAACGCGCTCCGGGGGAGCGGGCAGCTCGTCGAGCCGCCCGAACCAGCCCTCCAGCGTGCCCCACGACAGCAGCAGCCCGGCGACCCGCAGGCGTTCCACGGCGAGCGCGGCACCCGGCCTCAGCAACCGCGAGACCAGGTCGCACCACGGCGCGGTCACCGGGTGGCGGCTCAGCCGCCGGACCAGCGGCCGGTCGTCCGACCGGGGGTGCCCCACCGCGGCGAGCACGGCCTCGCACGCGCTCTCCAGGGCCTCGGTCGACGCGATGGCCGCCGTGACCTCGTCGTTCGCCGCGAGCGCGGCCTCCGTGTCCACCGCGCGGGCCGTGGCCTCGGTCCCGTGGTGGAGCACCCCGATCCTGCGCACCTTCGTCAGCGGTTCGGTCATGGTTGTTCCACGAATGGCGGAACCAATCGGTTCACCCATTCGAGAAATTGCAGGTCAGAAGTGGTCAAGAACACTCCTGGTGGAAGTTGGTACGGTTGTATTGGCGTGTTGAGCAGACGTGAGGCTGGTAGCCACTCCCCGGCAACGGGTGGCAGATCCGCCGCGGGGTAGAGGTACCCCTGCTCAAGAGGACTTCCAGACCACCGAGTCGACGCACGTGCGCGCGTCCTACTTCGCCGAGCCGGGCGGTGCGAGCGGGAGCCCGACGTGTCACGCACATCCCTCACCGACCAGCTGGTCGACCTCCGCCGCGTCTACACCGGCGAGAACCTGTCGCAGGCCGTGCCCGCGATCAAGGCGGCGCTGGCCGCCTTCTCCACCACCGACCGCGACCTGGTCGTGGACGCCCTGCGCGGCCGGGCCGCACTGCCCGAGCGGTTGAGCCTCGAGCTGCTGCCCGGCGCGTTGTCCACGGCCCAACTGGAGCTGGAGTCCGCGCTCCTGCGGGTCGCCTCCGACGCCTCCTCCCACCTCCAGCTGCGACCGCCCGCGAGCATGCTGCGGCCCGCCCACGCGTTCCGCGCGGTCGAGCCGTTCGCGGTGCCGCGCGTGCACCTGGCCGACTACGCGCTCGGCCCGCTGCTCTACGAGCTGCTGCCGCGCCACGAGGGGGCCTGGGTCGCCGGGATGGCGGGGCTGCGGGTCGTCCGGCACCCGCGGGCCGTCGAGCTGCGCGTGCTGGACGAGCCGGAGGCTCGGGTCGTGCTGGCCGGGGTCGACGCGGCCGCGTGGGACGTCGGCATGGCGTACGTGCGGCAGCTCCTGGCCGACCGCGACCTGCCGTCGGTGTTCGCCGAGGGCGACCTGTCCGAGCCGGAACGCGCCCACCTGGCCGAGCACGGCCGCACGCCCGGTCCCGCGGTGCTCGGCAGCGCCCTGCTGCGGCGGATCGCCCTGTTCGCCAGGACGCCGTGGCTGCGGTCGTGGTCGCAGGGCTCCCAGTGGTGGCTGGAGTGGCCGGGCGGCCTCGGGCTGGTCTGGGTGGCGGACCGGCTGGCGCACGGCGTGTTCGGCCTGCCCGGCGTGGTCGAGGCCCCCAGTTCGGCGGGCGGGCTCGGCCTCGCGGTCGGGTCGGACCAGCTGTTCCTGCGCGAGGTGGACGGTCCCGATCCGGCGAACGAGGAGGCCTTGGCCGCGTTCGACTGGCCGTCCGGTGTCACGGGCTGGTCGGCGATCCTCTAGGGGTGTTGGGGCGCAAGGCTTTCCGGCCTCGCGCCCCGACCGTCGCATGTGGACCGAACGGTCCGCCCGCGTCGTCCGGGCGGGAGGGCCGGTTCCGGACGCCGCCTCCTCGTGTCCGCGATCACGGCGCTTTGCGATGGTGAGGCCCATCGGCGTCGGTAGACTGCCCTCGACCAGCCGCGTCCGCAGCCGGTCAGGTCGAGACCGTCAGGAGGACCCCGGTGACCCAACCGGCCGAGGCCCACCCCGCGCCCCGCCGCGTGCTCGTCGCGGAGGACGAAGCGCTGATCCGACTTGATCTCGTCGAGATGCTGCGCGAAGAGGGCTACGAGGTCGCGGGCGAGGCGGCCGACGGCGACGAGGCCATCAAGCTCGCCACCGAACTGCGCCCCGACCTGGTCATCCTCGACGTGAAGATGCCCAAGCGCGACGGCATCGAGGCCGCGTCGGTCATCGCGGGCGGCCGGATCGCCGCCGTGGTGATACTGACCGCCTTCAGCCAGCGCGAACTGGTCGAGCGCGCGCGGGACGCGGGCGCGATGGCGTACCTCGTCAAGCCGTTCGCCAAGCGCGACCTGGTGCCCGCGATCGAGCTGGCGATGAGCCGGTTCTCCGAGCTCCAGGCGTTGGAGCTGGAGGTCGCCGGCCTCAACGACCGGCTGGAGACCCGCAAGGTCGTCGAGCGCGCCAAGGGCCTGCTGATGAGCAAGCAGAACCTGTCCGAGCCCGAGGCGTTCCGCTGGGTGCAGCGCACCGCGATGGACCGCCGCACCACCATGAAGGCCGTCGCGGAAGCGGTCATCGAGAACTTCGGCTGATCAACTGGTCAGCCGCACGAGGGTCGACCGCTCCTTCCCCGAGGGGTCGGAGGGGACGACCTCCAGCTCGACGGTGTGCTCCCCGGTGGGGAACTCCCCGAGTTCCAGCCCGACGGTGTAGGAGCCGCCGAGCCCCGGCCCGTCCCGCGAGGTCGACAGCACGACCGCGAGCTGCCGGTCGATCCGCAGGCGGAACCCGGCGACGCCCGCCACGGACCCGCTGACGGCCTCCGCGCCGATCCGGTCCAGGGTGATCACCAGCACGACCCTGCGGGGCCCCAGCGGCTCGTCGGCGGGCACGACGCGGTTGTCCTGGTCGCGCACCTCGACCGATCCGGCGGGCAGCTCGTCGGCGGGACGCGGTTTGGTCCGCGCGGCCCGCGGGGTGGGCGGGCTCGTGGCGGTGGAGTCGACCTCCAGGTAGCTGGACCGCACGACGCCCCGCGCCGCCCGGCCGTTCGCCACCCGCACCACGAACGGCGTCAGCGAGTCGGGCCCGGCCTCGGCCAGCAGCTCGGGCGGCAGGTCCGCGACCACGGTGATCGCCGCGCCCCGGCTGACCACGCCCGCCGAGGTCGGCGCGGGCGCGGTCGGGACGGCGGGGATCCGCTCGTCGCCGAGCTGCACGACGACCGTCGCCGGGTCGACCGGCCCGTCGAACGCCACGGTGGTCCGCAGCCGGGCGGCCGTCGCGCCGCGCAGGGGAGCGCGGGACACGCCGATGCCGGGCGGCGGATCGGCCAGGTCGAGCACCTCGCGGGTCGCGGGCACGGTCGTCGTCTCCACCACGCCCCGCGCCGGGACCCGCTCGCCGCTGAACCCGGCGACGTCCAGCCGCACCAGGCTCTGCCGCCCCCGAGCCCCGCGCAGTCCGATGAGGACGGTCGCCTCCCGCCACGCGGGCACCGCGCCGGACCCGCCGACCTGCCTGCCGTCCTGGAGCACCCGCACCCCGGACCGGGTGAGCAGCACGTCGAACCGGTGCAGCACGGACGTGCCCCGCCTGGTCGCGGTCTCCGAACCCCCGTCGGGCACCACGGGCACGTCCGGCCCGGTCAGCACGCGGGCGCCCTGGTCGTCGAGCGACACCCGGATCGCGCCGGGCGGCAGCGCCGGGTCGGCGACGTCCTCGGTGCCCACCTGGTCGGGACCGCCGGGCACCAGGTCGACCGTCAGCCCGCCGCGGGCGCCCGCCGCGTCGGTGATCACGCCGACCCTCCCGAGCACGTCGTCCACTTCGGACAGCCGGAGCGGCTGCCTGGCGCGCAGCACCGCGGAGTCCGCGCCGCAGTTCATCTCCACCAGCAGCGCACCGCCGGTGGTGTCGGTGTTCACGCAGCTGCGGTAGCCGTCGACGTGCCACAGCGAGCCCGCGCGGCTCGGGTCGGTGGTGCCGGGGTCGTCGAAGTCGTCCAGCAGCCCGGTCAGCCCGTCGCGCCACCTGCCGTCGTCGCCGGTGCGGCCGACGACCTCCCGCCACGGCGAGCGGCGGCCGACGGAGTCCACCGTTCGGACGCCGATGCGCTGGTCGACGCCGTCGGGGAGTTGGTCCAACTCGACCTCGGTGCTCGCGACCAACCGGGTGCGAGCCGGTTCGCCGTCGCGGTGCCACGACACCTCGTACCCGGCCGCCCGCGCCGGGTCCGCGACACCCGGCAGCGCCGAGCCCCACGCGACCCTGATCCGGTGCGGCCCGCCGAACAGCTCGACGCGGTCGGGCGGCTCCGGAGGGTCACCCGGACCGGTGACCAGGAGGTGCGGACCGGTGAAATCCGCCAGCGAAACCGGTGGTGGCGCCGGGTTCGTAGGGGGGTCGTTCTGGGCGTGGCGAAGGGCTACGACGACTCCCACGAGCACGGCGAACGCGGCCAACGCCGTGGCCTGCCTCCGCCATGGAGTCATCTGGCAATGTTATGCCGAGATCACCCGTCCGATGGATACAACTAGCTTAAGACCCGCACGTATTGTGATCGCGCTATCACAGCAGGCAGCCGAACTGAAAATCGTTCGGGTGCGCCCTCCGCACTGGCTCTGAGCAGCGGCGATGATCCCGCGAGCGGGAGAGATCCAGTGTTACGGAGTGTATAAATTATCAAGTCAAACATAACGCCGCGTTGCGTTATGGTCACGAGCACCTTGCCTGTGGTGACGGCCACCCACTTCATCGCCTAGGTTCCGGCCAACCCTCAGGAGAGGGGATTAAGAGCGGTGAGCGGAGACCTCGCTGCCGCCAAGAGCGTGGATTGAGGAGGGACATCACGTGCGTAAGCACTCAGTGAAGTCCGCAGCAATCGTTGTCGGTGTTCTGCTCGTCGCTGGAGCATGCGGCACGAACAAGACCGAGGCCGGTGGTTCCGGAGGTGCTTGCGACACGTCCAAGGGCACCCTGGTCATCGGTGTGATCGCCCCCCAGTCGGGTGGTCTGTCCGCTCTCGGCCTCGGCATCAAGAACTCGTCCCAGCTCGCGGTGGACGAGGCCAACGAGAAGTGCACGGTGAAGGGCTACAAGCTCGCCGTGGACACCCAGGACGACGAGGCCAACCCGGCCAAGGGCGCGCAGGCCGCGACCAAGCTGTCGTCCGACCCGAACGTCGTCGGCGTCGTCGGCACGCTCAACTCGTCGGTCGCCCAGACCGTGCAGCCCATCCTCCTGCAGAAGAAGATCGTGCAGGTCTCCCCCGCGAACACGAACCCGACGCTGACCCGCGGCGCGGACTTCGCGACCGCTCCGAAGCGCGCGTTCGACACGTACTTCCGCGTGTGCGCCACCGACGAGCTCCAGGGACCGTTCGCGGCCAACTACCTGGTGACCAAGGCGGGCAAGAAGAAGATCGCCATCATCACCGACGGCAAGACCTACGGTGAGGGCCTGGCGGCCGAGTTCACCAAGCAGGCGACCAAGAACGGCGCGACGATCGTCGCGACCGCGAAGATCGGCGAGAAGGACACCGACTTCGCGTCGGCCATCACCGCCATCTCCGGTGCGGCTCCCGACGCCCTGTACTACGGCGGCGAGTACCCGCAGGCCGCCCCGCTCTCCAAGCAGATGAAGAGCTCCGGCCTCAACATCCCGCTCATGGGCGGCGACGGCATCTACGACGACAAGTACATCAGCCTCGGCGGCGGTGACGGCGACCTCGCGACCTCGGTCGGCGCTCCGACGGAGAAGCTGGACAGCGCGAAGGCCTTCGTCGACGCGTACGCCAAGAAGGGCTACAAGGACGCGTACGGCGCGTACGGCGCCTTCTCCTACGACGCCGCCAACGCCATCATCGGCAGCCTGGCGACCGCCCTCAACGGCGGCGACTGGTCCGAGAGCAAGCGCGCGGACCTGCTGAAGGCGGTCGGTTCCTACAGCGGCACCGGCGCGACCGGCGGCATCAAGTTCGACGAGTACGGCGACAGCACCAACAAGGTCCTGACGGTGTACCAGGTCACCGGCGGCAAGTGGAACGCGGCGGAGACCGGCGAGTTCACCGGCTGAGCACGACTACTGATCGTTTGACGTCAGATGCGGTGGGGGCGGGCAGCTGTGTCCGCCCCCGCTGTCTACGGAGGTAGAGGTAGTCGTGTCAACCCTGCTTCAACAGCTGGCCAACGGGGTGGTGCAAGGCGCGTTGATCGCGCTCATCGCCCTCGGGTACACCATGGTGTACGGCATCATCCAGCTGATCAACTTCGCGCACGGTGAAGTCTTCATGGTCGGCGCCTACGGCGGCCTGGCGACCTACACCTGGCTCGTCCCGGACTCCGTCAAGGACGTCTGGTACGTGTCACTCCCACTCGTGCTCATCGGCGGTGTCGCCGTCAGTGTCGCGGTCGCACTGGTGATGGAGCGCTTCGCCTACCGCCCGCTGCGCAACGCACCAAGGCTCGCACCGCTGATCACCGCTCTCGGTGTCTCGGTGTTCCTCCAGGAGTTCGTGCGCAACTTCTACCCGAACGCCACCGCGGCACTCCCGTTCCCCGGTGTGTTCGTCCAGGGGCAGCTCGTGCTCGGCCCCATCCGGGTCGGCTACAGCGGCATCCTGCTGATCTTCGTCTCGGTGATCCTCTCCGTCCTGCTCCAGACCTACATCAACCGGTCCCGCATGGGCCGCGCGATGCGCGCCACGGCGCAGGACCCGGACACCGCGAAGCTCATGGGCGTCAACCCCGACCGGGTGATCGTCCTGACCTTCGTGCTCGGCGCCGTCCTCGCGGGCGTCGCGGGCGTCCTCTTCGGCACGTACCTCAACAACATCAACACCGACATGGGCTTCCAGACGGGCATCTTCGCCTTCACCGCGGCGGTGCTGGGCGGCGTCGGCAGCATCCGCGGCGCGGTGGTCGGGGCGTTCATCATCGGCCTGGTGAAGTCGCTCGCGGGGCAGTACATGCCCGGCGGCACCCAGTACGACTACGTCTGGATCTTCGTCATGCTCATCCTGGTGCTGGTGTTCCGGCCTCAGGGCCTGTTCGGTGAGCCGGAAAGGGTGCGCGCGTGAGCAAGATCGCCAATACAGTGAAGCCCTTCGCGCGTCCGCTGGCCATCGTGGGTGGCGTGCTGCTGATCGTGGCCGCGCTCCTGCCGTGGGTGACGTTCGCGCTGAACTCGGGCAACTACCCGGACCGCGCGACGCTGCAGTACTTCGACGCGCCGTTCCAGGTCACCGGTTTCCGGTGGCACATGCTCCTCCTCGGTGTGCTGGTGCTGGTCGCGGTCTTCGCGCCGATTCCCAGCAAGGCTCGAGTCATCAGGTCGCTCGGCTGGGGTGGCCTCGCCGTCGCGTTGATCAACTCGATCTTCATCACCACCGAGGGCGGCGGCCTCGGCGCCATCACGGCGTCCGACGGCAACGTCGCGTTCGGCGGGATCGTCGGCATCGTCGCCGGTCTCGCGGTCATCTTCGCGGGCACGGGGCTCGGCATCGAGCTGCCCGCCAAGTGGAACATCAAGCTCGCCCGTCCGTGGGCGTACCTGGTGCTCGTGGTGACGTTCGCCGCCGTGCTGTTCGCCGTCGCGCAGACGTTGACCGCCGGTGGCCAGGGCGGCCCGGCCAACCCGTACGCGGGTGGGCTGTTCCTGTCCTTCCTCGGGTTCGCGGCCGGTCTGCTGACCGCGCTCAACGGGTTCGGCCTCATCGGCTGGATCTCCGAGCTGTCGGAGAAGCACCGCGCGTTCAGCGTGGTCGTCCTCCTGGCCTGCGCGCTGCTGCTCCCGTTCACCAACGCCGGCTCCGAGTACTGGATGACGGTCGCGGCGAACATCGGCATCTACGCGGCCACCGCGATCGGCCTCAACATCGTGGTCGGTCTCGCGGGCCTGCTCGACCTCGGCTACGTGGCGTTCATGGGCATCGGCGCGGTCGTCGCGGCGAACCTGTCCGGCGCCGCGGCCTCCAAGGTCGGCATCGACCTGCCGTTCCCGATCGCCGCGATCATCGCCGCGATCATCGCGGGCATCTTCGGCGCGGTCGTCGGTTCGCCGACGCTGCGCGTCCGCGGTGACTACCTGGCGATCGTGACGCTGGCCTTCGGTGAGATCTTCACCAGGTCCGCGCAGAACAACATCGGCGGGCTCACCAACGGCGCCAACGCCATCCCCGGCGTGCCGCCGCTGAACCTGTTCGGCAAGGAGTTCAACGAGACCCTCTCCATCGGGTCCGTCGAACTCCCCGCGGGTGTCCTCTACTACGTCCTCATCGTCCTGCTCGTCGCGGGCGTGATGGCGATCTTCGCGAACCTCAAGTTCAGCCGCATCGGCCGGGCCTGGATCGCGATCCGCGAGGACGAGGACGCCGCTCGCGCGATGGGCATCAAGACCGGCAAGGCGAAGATCCTCGCCTTCCTGGTCGGCGCCACGCTCGCCGGTCTGGCGGGCGCGGTGTTCGCGCACAAGAACGGCACCGTCTCGTACGAGAGCTTCAAGTTCCTGGAGTCGGTCACCCTGCTCGCCGCGGTCATCCTCGGCGGCATGGGCTCGATCCCCGGTGCGGTGCTCGGCGCGTCGCTGCTGTTCGTGCTGCCCGAGAAGCTGCGCGAGTTCAGCGACTACCGGTTGATGATCTTCGGTCTCGCCCTGGTGCTGATCATGCGGTTCCGCCCGCAGGGTCTCGTGCCGGACCGCCACCGCAGGGCCGAGCTCGCTGGTGAGGATGTCGGCGGGGTTCCGGTCGACGAGGTGCACGAGCACGACACGAAGGGGGCCACGGCGTGAGCACGCCAGTCCTGGAAGCGCGCGACGTCTCGATGGTCTTCGGTGGCCTCAAGGCGTTGCAGAACGTGTCGTTGAAGCTGGACGAGGGCAAGGTCGTCGGTCTCATCGGCCCCAACGGCGCCGGGAAGACCACGTTCTTCAACTGCCTCACCGGTCTCTACACGCCGACCACGGGCAGCGTGCTGCTCAAGGGCGACGTGCTGCCGGGCGACCCCGCGAAGGTCACCACCGCGGGCGTGGCCCGCACGTTCCAGAACATCCGGCTGTTCCCCAGCATGACCGTGCTGGAGAACGTCATGGTGGGTCGGCACGTGCGGATGAAGCAGGGGCCGCTGGCCTCGATCTTCCACGGCCCCGGTTACCGCAAGGGCGAGCGGGCGGCGCGCGAGCGCTCGTCCGAACTGCTGGAGTTCGTCAACCTCCCCGGCATCGAGGACGAGTTGGCGCGCAACCTGCCCTACGGCGACCAGCGCCGCCTGGAGATCGCCCGCGCGCTCGCGACCGACCCGGCCGTCCTGCTGCTGGACGAGCCGACCGCGGGCATGAACCCGCAGGAGACCGAGGCGACGCGGCGGCTGATCCTGGCCATCCGCGAGACCGGTGTCTCCGTGGTCGTGATCGAGCACGACATCAAGTTCATCTTCAGCCTGTGCGACTCGGTCTCCGTGCTCGTGCAGGGCCAGCTGCTGGTCGAGGGCAGCCCCGAGGTCGTGCGTCGTGACCCCAGGGTCATCGAGGCCTACCTCGGCAAGCCGCCGGACGAGGTCGAGGCCGAGGTCGCCGCGATGGTCGAGGAGACGCAGCACACCAAGGCTGCCGAGACCACCACCGAGACCACGAAGCCGGAAGGGGAGCAGGCATGAGCGCGCTCCTTGAGGTCCGCAACCTCAGCGTCGCCTACGGCGCGATCGAGGCCGTCCGCGACATCTCGTTCACCGTCGAGGCCGGTCACATCGTCAGCCTCATCGGCGCGAACGGCGCGGGCAAGACCACGACCCTGCGGACCATCTCCGGTCTGCTGCGGCCGACGGGCGGCGACATCCTGTTCCAGGGTGAACCCATCCACAACCAGCCCGCGCACGCGATCCTCAGCAGCGGCCTCGCCCACTGCCCCGAGGGTCGGCGGCTGTTCCCGCGCATGACCGTGGAGGAGAACCTCCAGCTGGGCGCCTACGTCCGCAAGGACGACGGCGTCGAGGCGGACATGCAGCGCGTGTACGAGCTGTTCCCCGTGCTCGGCGAACGCAGGCAGAACAAGGCGGGCCTGTTCTCCGGCGGCGAGCAGCAGATGCTCGCCATCGGCCGCGCGATGATGTCCAAGCCCAGCCTGCTGATGCTCGACGAGCCCTCCATGGGCCTCTCGCCGATCATGACGCAGCTGATCTTCGACACCATCAAGGAGCTCCAGAAGCAGGGCACCACCATCCTGCTCGTCGAGCAGAACGCCCTGGCGGCCTTGGCCTTGTCCGACCACGCCTACGTGATCGACCTCGGCAAGACCACCCTCGAAGGCCCCGGCCACGAGCTGCTCGCGGACGAACGCGTCCGCGCCGCTTACCTCGGCGAGGACTAGCACCGGAGCACCGCACTTCGGAGCCCCGTCTCTCCCAGTGGGAGACGGGGCTCCGTCGCGTCGACAGCAGTACCTTGTCCCCCATGGGGAACCACGTGATCACCGTCCTGGGCGCGACCGGCAAGACCGGCAGGCACGTAGCCGAACAAGCACTGGCCAAGGGCTGGCGGGTCCGATCGGCGGGGCGCACCCGAGCCGCCCACGGCGACCACACGCCGTTCGACTACGACGACGACACCACCTGGCACCCGGCGTTCGAGGGCAGCGACGCCGCCTACGTCGTCATCCCGTTCAACCACCCCGGCGCCCCCGAACGCGCGCCTGCGGTGATCGAGGCGGCGGCGACAGCGGGCGTCCACCGAATCGTGCTCCTGTCGACCATCGACGTGGACCACGCCCCCGCGGACGACCCGACCCGCGTCGCCGAGCAAACCCTGGCGGCCCTCCCGGTGGCCTCCGCGTTCGTCCGCCCCACCTGGTTCCTCGACAACTTCACCGTCGGCTCCTTCAGCGGCATGCTGGAGCGGGGCGAACTCAGACTGCCGTCCGAGGACAGCCGCATCCCCTTCGTGGACACCAGGGACATCGCGGCGGTGGCCGTGGCCGCCCTGGCCCCGAACGGCCCCACCGGCCCGCTCCCGGTGACGGGCCCGGAAAGCGTCGACCACCACGCCGTGGCCAAGGCCTTGTCGGAAGCCCTGGACAGGACCGTGAGCTACGAATCCGTGTCGGCCGAGGAGTTCACCGCGCTGCTGGTGGAACGGGGCTTCCCGAGGAGCTACGGCGAGTTCCTGGCCGAGGCCCTGATCAAGGTCGTGGACGGCCGCCTGGTCATCCCGGTCGCGGACACCGTGCACCGCCTCACCGGCCGCCCACCCCGCTCGGTGGACGACTTCGCCCGCCACCACGCCGCCACCTCCGCGACGCGGTGATCCGCCGTCCGATCACGGCGAGCGCGGGGAGGGGGTCCGCTTCACCTGCGGCACAACGACGATCGCGCGTCCGATGAGGAATCCTGCGGGTATCCTCCCGTGGGCGGGCGAAGCGCCTCGCGCGAGCCGAGGACGACAGGTGGTCACACGTGGGTATCTTCGACGCGATCCGCGGCGAGTTCGTCGACATCATCGAGTGGACAGACGACAGCCGTGACACGATCGTGTGGCGATTCCCGCGCCACGACAACGAGATCAAGATGGGCGCGAAGCTCACCGTCCGGGAGTCGCAGGTCGCCGTCTTCGTGAACGAGGGGCAGGTCGCCGACGCGTACCCGCCCGGCATGTACACGCTGAGCGCCGAGAACATGCCGATCCTGTCCACCATCAAGGGCTGGAAGTACGGCTTCGACTCGCCGTTCAAGGCCGAGGTGTACTTCGTCAACACCCGGCAGTTCACCGACCTCAAGTGGGGCACCCAGAACCCGGTGATCCTGCGCGACGCGGAGTTCGGCATGGTCCGGCTGCGCGCGTTCGGCGGTTACGCGATCCGCGTGGTCGAGCCGGTGGCGCTGCTCCGGGAACTCGCGGGCACCGACCCGCACTTCCGCACCGAGGAGGTGTCGGACTACCTCCGGACGATGGTCATCGGCAAGCTCGGGCCCGCCATCGCGGCGGCGCGGGTGCCGATGCTCGACCTGGTCACCCAGCAGGAGCAGATCGCGGGGAAGATCGCCACCGCGCTCAACCTCGAACTGCGCGAGGTCGGCATCGAGGTCTCGAAGTTCGTCATCGAGAACATCTCGGTGCCGCCGGAGGTCGAGGCCGCGATGGACAAGCGGACCCAGATGGGCGTGCTCGGCAACCTCGACCAGTACACGCAGTTCCAGTCCGCCAACGCGATCGAGGCCGCTGCCGACAACCAGGGCGGCGCGGGAGAGGGCTTCGGCATCGGCGTCGGCGTGGCGCTCGGTCAGCGCGCGGGCGGCCAGCCGCCCGCGCAGCAGCAGATGCCGCCGCCGCTCCCGCAGGGTGAGCAGTGGTTCGTCGGCGCGAACGGGCAGCAGCTCGGACCGTTCGACCGCGCCGCGCTCGGCGCGCAGATCTCGGCGGGCACGCTCACCAGGGACACGCTCGTGTGGAAGACCGGCATGGCCCAGTGGATCCCGGCCGCGCAGGCCCCGGAGGTGTCGGCGCTGTTCGCCACGACCCCGCCGCCGCTCCCGCCGCGGTCCTGAGCCGTGCCGACCGTTCCGAGGACGTCATGACCGACGCGGGGTTCCACCAGGGCGACGTCGCCAACACGACGTACCCGTGCGGCGGCTGCGGGGCGCGGCTGGAGTTCGCGCCCGGCACCGCCGCTCTGAAATGCCCTTACTGCGGGTACGAGCAGCAGATCGCGGCGGGTGACCGGCGGATCCGCGAGATCCCGTTCGCCGAACTGGCGGGCCTCGCCCGCAAACCGGTGGGCGCCATCGGCAAGTACGTCTTCGTGTGCCCGCGGTGCGCCGCCAGGACCGAGACGAACGAGACCGCGAGCCCGTGCCAGTTCTGCGGCGCGCCACTGGTGATCGACGCGACCGCGTCCGACCAGCTCGCGCCCGAGGGCGTGCTGCCGTTCGCGTTCGACCGCCGCGCGGCGGGCGCGAACCTGGAGAAGTGGACGTCCTCGCGCTGGTTCGCGCCCACCGCGCTGAAGAAGGTCACCACGGCCGAGTCCACGAAGAGCACGTACCTCCCGCACTGGACGTACGACTCGCGGACGGTGTCCGACTACACCGGAGCGCGCGGCGAGCACTACTACGTCACCGAGACCTACGTGGAGAACGGTGAGCAGAAGACCCGCCAGGTCCGGCGCACCCGGTGGCACCCGACGAGCGGCAGGGTCGCCAGGACCTTCGACGACGTGCTGGTGCCCGCGAGCACCCTGGTGCCGCCGCCGCTGCTCGACGACCTGGCTCCGTGGCCGCTGCTCGACTCGGCGCCGTACCAGCCGCAGTTCCTCGCCGGTCACCACGCGCTGCGCTACGACGTGGAACCGGAGGCCGGGTTCGACGAGGCGAAGAACCGGATGGCCCCGATCATCGCCGACGACTGCCGGAGCGACATCGGCGGCGACGAGCAGCAGGTGAACTCGGTCGACACGCGGTACGACGACGTGACGTTCAAGCTCATGCTGCTCCCGGTGTGGGTCGCCACGTACGCGTACGCGGGCAGGAACTGGCAGATCTTCATCAACGGCCGCACCGGTGAGATCCACGGCGAACGGCCGTGGAGCAAGGTCAAGATCGCCGTCGCGGTGGTGCTGGCGCTGATCGTGATCGCCGCGGTCGTCTCTTTCGTCGCGCTCAACCGCGGCTAGCGGCGCCGACGTCTCAGCCGAACAGCGTCCCGAACCCCGTGACGGCACCCCCGACCCCGGCCACCGTCAAGCAGTGCCACAGGCAGGCCTGGTTGGACGTCACCACGGGCACCCCGAGGTCCTGCTCCAACGGCGCGATCGCGTCCACGCACCGGAACCCGTTCCCGGCGATCACCACCCCGTCGGTCCCCTCGGGCACGGTCCGCCGCACCTGCTGGTAGACCTCCTCGGGCCGCACGGCCCACTGCGCCCCGGCGTCCCACCTCTCCCACGGCGGCAGCGAATCCCACCCCTGCCCCAACGAGAACCGGCGCATGCCCGTGGGCGCGAACCCGGCGGCCCCGAAGTACTCGGACCCGGCGTCCACGATCTCGTCCTTGAACCACGGTGGCAGCACCACGTAGGGCCGTCGAATCCCCACCGACGACATCGCCGCCACGGTCGCCTGCGCGGCGGTGACCACGGTCGTCCCGTGCGCTTTCACCGACGCCTGCGACACGAACGACTTGTCGAACTCCGCCCCGCCGAAAAAACTGCTGGTCGTGAAGCACACGCAGATCGCGTCCAGCCTCATCCCGCCGAGGAAGTCCAACCCCCGAGCCATGTCCGCCGACTCGGCGACAGCCCGTGCCGGATCCTCCCCGTAGTCCGAGGTCCCCGGCTTCCGCGGACTCTCGAACCGGGCGGCGCTGACCGACACCCCCTCAGGCGCCAACGCCCAGAACTCGGCCTCGGCCACCGGATCCCGATCGATCACCAGGATCCCGAACGCCGCCCTCCAGCCCCAGCTGTCGGTGCGCACCGCTCACTCCGCCGCGGCCGCGGGAGCAGGAGCGACGACCTTCTTGCGCCCCAGCCGGTTCTCCGCGTAGGCGAACCCGAACAGCACGATCAACGTCCCCACCACCATGTTCCACGTGATCGGCTCGCCCAGCGTCACCAGGCTCACCAGCACGGCGGTGACCGGCACGAAGTAGTTCACCGCGGAGGCGTTGGACGCCCCCAGATCCGTGATCAACCGGAAGTACAGCAGGTAGGCGACCCCGGTGCCCACCGCACCCAACAGCACGATGCTGGCCACCACCCCGAGCGACAGGTGCGGCGTCCGCCAGGCGAAGAACGGCGTGATGATCCCCTGCAACACCACCGCCATCAACACCTGCGAGGTGGACGACACCAACGGCGGAATGCTCCGCTGCGCCAACATCTTCCGCACGTACACCGTCTGCAACGCGTAGCAGACAGCCGCCGCCAACACGGCCAGTTGCCCACCGATGGACCCGGCCTCGGAAGCCCAAGGCCCGATCACCAGCACGACCCCGACGAACCCCAACCCGAACCCGACGGCCTTCCGGGGAGTCGCCCTCTCCGTCGACAACGCCGCGGTGGCCGCGGCCAACGTCAACAACGGCGTGGCCGCGATCAGCACCCCGGCCATCGCCGCACTGGTCCGCTGCTCACCCCACGCCAACAACAGGAACGGAGCCACCATGCCCAACGTCGCGACGACGGCGATGTGCCCCCACACCACCCCGAACTTCGGCAACCGCCCCCCGGTGGCCCGCAGCACCGCGTACAGCACGAGCGCCCCGAGCACGACCCTGGTCAGCACGAGCTGCGCGGGCGTGAGCCCACCACCCGCGACTTTGATGAACGTGTAGCTGCTTCCCCAGATCACCGCGAGAGCGGCGAACTGGACGACGTTGATGCGTGTCATGGCGTGGGGTTTCCTTAGGCGAGCGTGAGCGCGGGGATGCTGGCGAGACCCCGGTCGAGGTCGTCGTCGCTGAGCGCGTCGTTGGGCAGGACTCCGCTGAAGTACTTCTCGTAGGCGACCAGGTCGAAGTCGCCGTGCCCGGACAGGCCGAGCAGGATCGCCTCGCTCTTGCCCTCCTCCCGGCACCGGACGGCTTCGTTGATCGCCCCACGAATAGCATGGGTCGACTCCGGAGCGGGCAGAATCCCTTCGGACCTGGCGAACAGCACTCCGGCTTCGAAGCACTCGTTCTGCCGCACTGACGTGGCCTCCATCAGCCCGTCCTCGACCGCCCGGCTGATCAGCGGCGCGATGTTGTGCGCCCTCAGCCCCCCGGCGTGCACCGGCGCGGGGACGAACTTGTGCCCCAGCGTGTGCATCCGGAACAGCGGCGTGAGCCCCATCGAGTCGGCGTAGTCGTAGGCGATCCGGCCGCGGGTCAGCGTCGGGCAGGACGCGGGCTCGACCGCGACGAGCCGGACCCGTTGCCCGCCCTGCTTCTGCTGCCGCAGGAACGGGAACGCCAGCCCGGCGAGGTTGCTGCCGCCGCCCGCCGCGCCGACCACGACGTCCGGGTAGTCGTCGGCGAGCGCCATCTGCTTGATGGCCTCCTGCCCGATCACCGACTGGTGGGCGCACACGTGGTTGAGCGCGCTGCCCCTGGTGTAGCCGAACTCCGGGTGCGCCTTGGCGAACTGGAGCGCCTCGGACTTCGCCACGCCGAGGCTGCCGGGGTGCTCGGGGAACTCCGCCAGCGTCAGCCGCCCGGCTTCAGTCTCCGTGCTGGGGCTCGCGACGCACGTGGCCCCGTAGGTCTCCATCAGCGTGCGGCGGAACGGCTTCTGCTGGAAGCTGACCTTGACCATGAACACCTTGGCGGTCAGGTCGAACAGCGCGCCCGCCAGCGCGATGGCGCTGCCCCACTGGCCCGCGCCGGTCTCCGCGATCAGCCCGGTCTTGCCGTCCTTCTTGTGGAAGTACGCCTGGGGGATGGCGGTGTTCGGCTTGAAGCTGCCGGTCGGCGCGGTGCCCTCGTACTTGTAGTAGATCCGGGCGGGCGTGTTCAGCGCCTTCTCCAGTCTTCGCGCCCGGTACAGCGGCGTGGTCCGCCACTGGGCGTAGAGCTGCCGCACCTCGTCCGGGATCTCGAACTCCGGTTCCAGGCTCAGCTCCTGCTCGACCAGCGCGGCGGGCATCGTGCCGCCCAGCGCCTCCCGGCTGACCTCCAGGCCGGTCTTGGCGTCGAGGATGGGTGCGATCCCGCCGATGTCGGCCGCCGCGTTGAGCCAGGTGTGCGGGATGTCCTTCTCGGTCAGCTCGAACTTGACCTTCTCGATCATCGGGAACTCCGCCGTTCGCTGTGGGGAAAGGGTTTCCTACCGGCCGGCTTCGGCGACGAGCGAGCCCTCGGTGGTCTCGTCGTCCTTCTCGAACAGCCGGGGGTGCGCTTCCCGGATGCCTTCCACGACCAGCTCGTACGGGAAGTCGTCGTACTCCCCGCGCATCTGGAGGAACTCCATGTGCCTGCGGCCGTTGGTGTCGTACGGGTGGTAGAGGCTGTCGGCCGTGCCGTCGAAATCCAGCGGCGCGATGCCGTAGAGCTTGCACAGCATCTTGTTGAACACCGGGGTCGCCTTGACCCACTTGCCGTCCAGGTGGACGGACGTGAGGCTGTGGAACCGGAAGACGTCGCCACCCACGAGTTCGTGCAGCCGGTCGGAGGCGAGGTGGTTGCGCACGTCGCCGTAGACGAGCCTGCTCGGCACGCCGACCGAGCGCAGCGCGGCCGCGTAGACGATGGACTTCTGCACGCAGAAACCCATGCCCTTCTTGATGATCGCGCTGGCCCGGAGGCCGTCGCGGGACATGTCCGCGCCGTACACCTCGTAGTGGATGCCGTCGCGCACGGCGAAGAACAGCTTCACCGCGCGCTCGGTCGGCGTGAGCGCGTCCGGTCCGTCGGGCAACGCCTTGGCGACCAGCCCGGCCACCGCGGGCGCGCTGAAGTCGAGGAACTCGGTCTCCGCCAAGTGTTCCGCGGTGCTGGTCATGCTGTCCTCCCCGGTGTCGGTGGTGCTCACAGGCCGACCATCGTGGCGATGCGCTGCCGCTGAACCTCGGACGTGCCCGAGTAGATCGGGCCCGCGACGGCGTTGCGCACGTCCTTCTCCAGCCCGTACTCGGCCAGGTAGCCGTAGCCGCCGAAGACCTGCACGGCGGCCAGCGCCGAGGCGAGGCTCGCCTCGCTGACGGTGAGCTTGGTGATGGCGATGTCGGTGGTGACGTTCTCCCGGCGGGTGAGCCGCTCGGCGGTGTCGTACAACCACTTCCGCGAGGTCTCCACGCCGATCTTCATCTCGACGACCTTGTTGGCGACCGACTGGAACTTCCCGATCGGCTGCCCGAACGCGGCGCGCTCCTTGGCGTACTCGACGCACCGGGCGAGCCGGTGCGCCATCTCGCCGAGGTTGATCACGAAGGAGAGCAGGATCTCCCACTTCATCACGTGGTCCAGCACCAGGAACCCGGCGCCGACCGAGCCGACCACGTTCGCCTTGGGCACCCGGCAGTCGTCGAAGAACAGCTCGCACAGCGGGGACGTCCGCAGCCCCATCTTGGCCACGGGGTTGCCGACCGCGAGCCCCGGCGTGTCCCGCTCGACCAGGAACGCCGTGATGGCCGCCGGACTGCCCTGCTTGCCGGTCCGCGCGTACACCGTGTACAGCCCGGCGATCGGGCCGTTGCTGACGAAGGCCTTGCTGCCGTTGAGGACGAACGAGTCCCCGTCCGGCACGGCGGTGGTGCGCATGGCCATCATGTCCGAGCCCGCGTCCGGCTCGGTGATGGCGTGCGCGCCGATCATCGTGCCCGCGCTGATCTCGGGCAGGTACCGGGCCTTCAGCGCCGCCGAGCCGAACCGGTGCAGCGGAACACCCACGCCGACCACGTGCGTGGACACCGAGAAGCTGAACCCACCGTCCCGGCAGCCCTCACCGAGCCCCTCCAGCACGTACATCGTCGTGAGCAGATCCGCGCCGAGCCCGCCGTGCTCCTCCGGGAACGGCAGCCCGAACAGCCCGGTC
>Ga0247771_1000028_pt1 | contig 71972 bp, 56 predicted proteins | sample UWRJL197509C6_FD_179948 | JGI IMG/M metagenome (GOLD analysis project Ga0247771, IMG submission 179948) | Plant litter microbial communities from Arlington Agricultural Research Station in Wisconsin, United States - UWRJ-L197-509C-6 | ecosystem: Environmental > Terrestrial > Plant litter >... | reverse complement strand
CCACCGGCCGAACCGCCAGCCGAACCGCCGCCCGAACCGCCAGCCGAACCGCCAGCCGAACCCAACCCACCCTCAACCCAGCCCCACCACACCCACCATCAACGACCGACATTCCTCCCGCAGCCCCATTGTGATCCACCCCACTGGCATAGCAAAGAACCATAAGCCTCTTGACGACCAGACCACCCAAGGTCGTTCACCGCGCTAATCATCTCCCCCACGGCCTAGACCGACAGAACCACTGGCAGAACGCGCCTAAACACTCCGGGAATGCACCCGATTCCCCTGCGACATCTTGTTGCCAGTGCAATCTTCGTACCAGGGGTTTCACATTACCGGCGAGTTACCCGTGACTTTGTCCCACATTCCTCGAATCCTAGAGCGTCCGGGCAGGTCACCGTGTGCATCAGGGCAAGGGGTTTGCCAGGGAATGAAAACCTGCCTAATGTGAGAGAAGCTCCAGGGACGAGCGCTGGGCGTCACAGCCCACCGCTCATCCCCGGCGAATAAACAACCCGAGTACTTCGTCCTCGCCTTTTCGCACGCGTTTTTCCGGCGAGGACGTGAGCGCCGGCGGCGGCAGGGGCCGTTGTGCGCTGCAACCGGTCGAGGGGTCGGCAGGCCACGCCATCGCCTGCCGCCCCCTTGCCCGGCTCGAAGATGGTCAGACCTGGTCAGAGCGGTGTCACCGCGGTACAGGCGACGCGTCCACCCTGAAAGGCAGAGGACACGAACGATGTCTTGATCAGCATCCGACTTGTTCGACCTACGTCAGGAAAGATGGTTGCCACGAATGCGTAACTCGACCGACGAGCGGGCGCTCCCGACGCCCGCCGAGAACCCCGAGGACCTCGACGAAATCCTCGGTCTGGTCACCAGCACCTCCATGCGGACCACCCCGACGTGGACCTGGTGGACCGAGGAGGAGGACCAGGTTCTGGTCATGCGGATGCCGCACCCGGTCGGGACCGTCGTCGGGCAGCGGACCGTCCGCGAATACGGGCACACCGTGCGGGTCGAGTTGAAGGTCCGGCACAGCGACGCGCCCACCGGGCCGGTCGCCCGCGGCGCGATGGTGATGTCGACGCTGCGCACGACGCTGCACCGCCCGGTCGGCGGTCGGGAACTCGTGGTGTTCGCGAACGGCATTCCGCGGCCCGCCGTGCGGATGCTCGACGGATCGCACCAGGTCATCTCGGTCGAGGCGCACGAATACCCGGACGGCCCGCACCGGGCGTCCGACCCGGTTCGGGCGGGCATTCCCGACGACGGCCGCATCCCGCGCTACTACCGCGCCAAGACCCGGCTGCTCGACCTCCTTCAGGAACTCGGGCAAGGCGCCCCCCTACCCCCGGAGCGAGAACTGTCCGCTCAATTCGGCATCGCGCGCATGACGTTGCGCCAGGCCATCGGCGAGCTCGTCGTCGAGGGCAAGGTCCGCCGCAGGCAGGGCAGCGGCACGTACGTCGCGCCGCCCAAACTGGTCCAGCCGCTGGGTGTCGGCGGTCGGGAGCCCGGTGTCGAGGAGCCGGGCGAGGTCCGCAGGCTCGTCACGGCCGAGCACCTCGCCGCGGACGCCGAGCTGGCGCACGACCTGGACATCGACCCCGGCGACCCGGTGGTGCACATCGAGCGGCTGAAGATCGTCGACGACGAGCCGATGCTGCTGGAGTCGAGCTACCTGTCGGCCAAGCGGTTCCCGGACCTCATCGAGGCGTTCGACGCGGACAAGCCGCTGCTGGACTGCCTGCGCGACCGGTACTGCGTGGTGCCGACCCGCACGGAGGAGCAGGTGGAGACGGTGCTGGCGTCACCGCGCGAGGCCCGGCTGCTCGCCACCGCGCCCGCCGCTCCGATGCTGCTGCTGCACCGCGTGAGCCACGACGTCGACGGCAAGCCGGTCGAGCGGGTGCGGGCGCTGTTCCGCGGCGACCGCTTCACGTTCGCGGTGCGCTCGGAGACGACGGACTAGCGGGCCGCGCCCACGGACTGGACGCGGTCACAAACTAGTCACCAGTTGTCCACTGGGGCTGTTCTACCGTCGGGGAACCGTGCCGCCGACTGCCTGTCGCGCTGTCGGCCGCGTCCGGACCAAGAGATCAGCAGAGTGAGGAGACCGGTGGTGTTCCGTTCCGCGCGTGCCGAGGCCGTCGCAGGCGAGTTGCTGGTGCGCAAGCTGTACGAGGAGCACGGCCGCGCGATCCTGGCGTACGCGACCAGGTTGACCGGCGACCGCCTCGTCGCCGAGGACGTGGCGGAGGAGACCCTCGTCCGCGCGTGGCGGTACTCCGAGGCGATCACGACCGGCGGTGACTGGGTGCGCGGCTGGCTGCTCACCACGGCCGAGAACGTCGTGCTGGAGCGGACGTGCTCCGCGTCGCCGTGGCGAGCCCGCTCGGAGCCCGCCGTCCGGTTACCAGCCGCGTTCCGGTCGGCCATCCGCAAGCTGAAGGTCAGCCGGATGAACGCCGTGCGCACGTCCGAGGCCCCGCTGTCGTCGATGCCCTGACGGGCCCTCAGGCGCCGCGCGGCACCGCGTGCGCCCGCTGGTCCGGCACGCCGCCGAACCGCCGGTCCCGGCAGGCGTAGGAGTCGACGGCCCGCCGCAGCGCGCGCCGGTCGAAGTCCGGCCACAGCGCGTCGGTGAACAGGATCTCCGCGTACCCGCCCTGCCACAGCAGGAAGTTGCTGATCCGCTGCTCGCCGGACGTCCTGATCAGCAGGTCGACCTCGGGCACGTCGGGCGCGTACAGGTAGCGGCCGAAGTCCCGTTCCCCCACAGCGTCCACGTCGACGCGGCCCGCGACGGCGTCGACGACCAGCCGCCGAGCGGCGTGCACGATCTCGGCCCGGCCGCCGTAGTCCAGGCACAGCACCAGCGTCAGCCGGGTGTTCGCCCCGGTCCGGCGTTCCGCTGCTTCCAGCGCGGCCCGCAGGTCCGCCGGGATCCGGTCGCGACGACCGGCCCACACGAGCCGGATCCCCCTGGTGTGCAGCCATTCCACCCGGTCGCGCACGACCCGCGCGACGACGTCGGCCAGCCCGCCGACCTCGTCGGAGGGCAGCGCCCGGTGCCGGGTGGAGAACGCGAACACGCTCAGGAACCGCAGGCCGATCTCCGCCGCGCCCTCGACCACGTCCAGCAGCGCCCGCTCCCCCGCGGGCCGCGACCGGCCGCGGTCGTCCATGATCACGGCGACGTGCCTCGGAACGTCCGAAGTGGACTCCTCACACCGGTCGACCCGAGGCGGCACCGTGCCCTCCACCTCGTCCAGGCCGAGGCGGCAGCCCGCGATGGCCATCTCCAGGAACGGTCGGCTCGACGGGTGCACGAGGTCGAGCACGGCCGTGCCCTCCTCGACCAGCAGCCGGGCCCGCCGCACCACGACGTCGACCGGCTCGTCCGGCAGGTAACACCGGCCCGTCCGCAGGTCGTGGCCGTAGTCGCGGCACACGTCCAGCAGCCGGAACACCTCGCCCAGCTGGGACATCTCGTGCGCGGCCTGCCGCAGCGGCTCGAACAGCGGCAGCGTCAACCGGGCGGGCGCGCCGCCCGCGCCGCGCAGGAAGCCGCGCAGGTCGTCGAACGTGGCGCAGCGCGGCGGTGTCGCGCGGTCGAGCCGGATGGCCTCCAGGAACTCCCGCAGCACGGCCACGTCCAGGCCCCACACGACGACGGTGTGCACGAACGCCTGCCGCAGCCGGTGGTCGCTGCGCCCCTCGGCCACCTCCTGGAGCGTTTCCTCGGCCCAGTCGGCGAAGCAGTCGTCGGAGATGTCCTCGGTGGCGGCGAAGTACGCGTGCAGTGCGTGGAAGTGCGGGTGCTTCGGCGCGGGCAGGTACGTCCTCACCAGGTGGTGGGTGTCCGGGTCCGCCGCCGCGTGCACCTTGTCGCACAGCTCGTAGGACGCCCGCAGCCCGAGGTCGAAGACCCCCGCCACGTCCAGCGAGTTCACCATCAGGTCACCCCGTTCTCCGCAGTGACCCCCGATCATTCAGCCGGCGCAAGGCGAAAAACGTCCACGGGCCCGGTTTCGGTCGAAAAGACCAAGGGATAGCCCGATGCGGTGACAGCCGGTCACCGATCGTCGCGGTGGACCGCGGCGACCGGTGACCGGGACGGCCTACTCGTCGTCGAACCCGAAGGATTCGCCGACCTCCTCGAACACCTCGCCCAGCACCATCCCGCCGACGACACCGGCCGCGACGCCGCCGACGACCGCGCCCATGCCAGGGCCGCGGCCGTGGTGGCCGTGGTCGTCGTACCCGCCGTGGCCGTACTGCTGGTGGTGGCCGCCGCCGCGCTCGGCGACCTGGGTCAGCCACTGGCCGACGACGGACGCCCAGTCGGTGCCCTCGGCGTCGCGGTGCGACAGCGCGAAGTGGCCGAACGAGTCGCCGCCGGAGCTGAACATCCCGCCGCGCTTGTCGGCCTCCAGCACCACGTACAGCTCGTGCGGGTTCGCCACGAACGTCAGCTCGACCTGGCTGAGCGCGCCCGCGAACTGCGGGGGCGGGTAGAACTCGATCTCCTGGTAGAAGCCGAGGTCCTGCGGCACGCCGTGCAGGCGGCCCGCCTCGACGTCGGCCTTGCGGAACTGGAAGCCGAGCGACCCGAAGGCGTCCAGCACGCGGTCCTGCGACGGCAGCGGGTGCACGGAAATCGGGTCGAGGTCGCCCTTGTCCGGCGCGCCCGCGATGACCAGCTCGGTGCGCACGCCGACCGTCATGCCGTGCAGGTGGGTCGAGCCGACCGCGGTGAGGGGCGTCTCCCACGGGATGTGCAGCTGGAACGGGACCGCGAGCGGCTGGCCCGCGGCGACCTTCACGGCCTGCGCCACGACCGCCCGGTGGAACTCGGCGGTCTGGCTGCCCTCGTGGTCGCCGTGCTCGACCTCGACGCGGGTGACCAGCGACAGGACGACCTGGCCGATCTCCACGTCGTTGCTGCCGCCCTGGATCCGCACCTGCCCGGTGACGACCCCGCCGGGCGTGGCGTGCGGTGAGTCCAGCACGGTGTCGACGGACGGTCCGCCGACTCCGAACGCGCTCAGCATCCGCTTGAACATCAGGTTTTCCTCCGGGGATGGGGAGAATGCCGGTGTCCAGCGACACCGGTCAACTTCGGGGATCGGTCTCGTCGTCGAACTCGCCGATCAGCTCTTCCAGCAGGTCTTCCAGTGCGGCGATGCCGACGACCTCGTCGTCCGGCGCGACCACGAGCGCGAGCTGCGCGCGGTGCTCGCGCATCGCCGTGACCGCGCGGGCGACGGGCAGGTCCGCGCCGAGCCGCAGCGGGGTGCTCATCAGGTCGCGGGCCACGGGGTTGCGGTCCTGCGCGGTGGCGCGCACGACCTCGCGGATGTGCACCAGCCCGACGAACCGCCCGGCCGCGTCGGCGACCGGGAACCGCGAGCGCCCGCAGCCGCGGCTCAGGTGCTCGATGTCGGTGGCCGCGGTGTCCTCCTCGACCTGGAGGATCGCGTGCGCCGGGACCATCACCTGCGCCAGCGTCGTCTGCTGGAGCTGGAGCATCCGCGTCAGCAACCGCTGCTGCCCCTCGGGGATCAGCCCGTGCTCGCCGGACTGGCGGACCAGCATCCGCAGGTCCTCCGGCCGGTGCGCCTGCGCCAGCTCGTTCTGCGGCTCGACCTTCACCAGCCGCAGCAACGAGTTCGTCGCGCCGTTGAGGGTCGTCAGCAGCCACCTCGTGGCCCGCGCGAACCCGCGGAACGGCAGCGCCAGCAGCAGCGCGGACCGCTCCGGGTGGCTGATCGCCCACGACTTCGGCGCCATCTCGCCGACCACCATGTGCAGGAACACCACCAGCACCAGGCTGATCACGAACGCGATGGCGTGCGACACCCCGGTCGGGACGCCGATCGCGATCAGCGGCACGTCCAGCAGCGCCGCGACCGCGGGCTCGGCCAGCGCGCCCAACCCCAGCGTGCACAGGGTGATGCCGAGCTGCGCGCCCGCCAGCATGATCGACAGCTCGTGGATGCCCGCGACCGCGGCCCGCGCGGCCCGGTTGCCCTCGGCGGCCGACTGCTCCAGCCGGTGCCGCTTGGCGGAGATGAGCGCGAACTCCCCCGCCACGAAGAAGGCGTTGCCCACCAGCAGGAGCAACGACAGGAAGAGGCTCATCGGGTCTCCTCTTCGCGCAGCAGCACCGTGCGGGGCACGTGCCGCTCGACGGCGGCGACCCGCAGCACGAAGTGCCGCGGCGGCAGGTCTTCCAGCGACGGCGTGGCGATCGTCAGCGGCACCTCGTCACCGACGCGCGCGGTGCGCCCTAGGTGCCGCAGCACCAGGCCGGACACCGTGTCGTACCCCTCGTGGGGTGGTAGCGCGACCCCGGTGAGATCGGTGATCTCGTCGATCCTCAGCCGCCCCGGCAACGTCCACGTCCCGTCCGCGCGCAGTTCGGCCTCGGCGCCCACCAGGTCGTCCTCATCGTGGATCTCGCCCACCAGCTCCTCGGCGAGGTCCTCCAGCGACACGACCCCGGCGAACCCGCCGAACTCGTCCACGACGCACGCCAGCTGCCGGTGCTCCGACCGCAGCCGCTCCAGGACCTGGGGCAGCGGAAGGGTTTCCGGCACCAGCACGGTGGCCGCGACGATCTTGCGGATCTCGGTCGACGCCCGCTCCTCCGGCGCCAGCGTCAGCACCTCGGCCAGCCCGACCACGCCCAGCACGTCGTCCAGGTCGTCGCCGATCACCGGGAACCGCGAGTGCCCGGTGTCCAGCAGCTCGACGATCCGCGACACCGGCTCGTCGGCCCGGACCGTGTGCACGTCGACCCGCGGCGTCATCGCCTGCTCGGCGACCAGCGTGCGGAAGTCCAGCCCTCGGTCCAGCAGCCGGGTCAGCTCGGGGTCCAGGTGCCCCTGCTGCCCGGCCTCGCCGATGATGTGCACCAGCTCGTCGCCGGTCGCGCCCTGGGGCAGTTCCTCGACGGGCTCGATGCCGACCAGCCGCAGCAGACGGTTCGCCGACGCGTCGAAGAACCGGATCACCGGCCCGGCGACCGCCAGGTACGCCAACGTCGACCCCGCCAGCGCCTTCGCGAGCGTCTCGGGCTTCGCGATGGCCAGGTTCTTCGGCAGCAGCTCCCCGAGCACCATCTGCACGACGGTCGCGAACACCAGCGCGACGGCGACGGACAACGACAGCAGCGCCGCCTCCGACCACCCGGTGAACCCGAGCGCGGCGGCCAGCCCGGCGCCCAGCAGCGGCTCGGCGACGTACCCGACCAGCAACGCGGTCACGGTGATCCCGAGCTGCGCGCCGGACAGCATGAACGACAGCCGCTGCGTGACCCGGTACGCCCGCTCGGCCTGCTTGTCCCCCTGCTCGGACAGCTGCTGGAGGCGACCGCGGTCCACGGCCATGTACGTGAACTCCTGCGCGACGAAGTACCCCGTCGCGGCCGTCAACACCACGATGGCCAGCAGTCCCAAGGCGATCAGCATGCGGTACCGGACCGGAAAGGCATGCACTCGACACTAGCACGTGGCGCTGTATGGTTGCCGTGACAACTCGGGAGGGGAGACCGTGTGGGTGACAGCCTGGTCAAGATCGGCGAACTGGCCGCCCGAGCAGGCGTGAGCATTCGCACCGTCGACTACTACACCAGTCTCGGCCTGCTCACGCCCGCCGGACGCACCGCCAGCAACTACCGCTTGTACAACCCCGTGGACGCCGAACGGATCACCGTGATCCAGCGGTTGGAGACGCAGGGGGTGAGCCTCGACGACATCTCGCGGGCGTTCACGAGCGGGGTGCCGGACGTCGCGGAGATCATCACGCGGATCGACGACGACCTGCGGACGTTGAACGCCGCGTTGGACGCGGCCACACCGGAGACGCACACGCTGTTGGCGGCCATCGCGACGCGGGTGCACTCGTTGATCGGCATCGCGCTGCAGCTCCCGCCGGACCTGCCGCTGCCCTGACCTCCTCGGGGCTCAGTAGGAGAAGGTCGTGCACTTGAACGACTCGAGCCCACCGGTGGTCCGCACCTTGGTGTTCTTGGTGGGGAACGTGGTCAGCGAGAAGACCCAGTACGACCGGGTGCTCGACCCCAGCCCGCGGATGTTGAGGTTGAACTTCTCGGACGTGCCGACGGTCGCCGTGACGCACTTGCCGGGAAAGGCGAAGTACGTCGTGAAGCCACCGCGGCTCGGGAACTCCGCCGCCACCTGGTAGCCACCGCCGTCGTTGCACAGCGCGAACGTCGTGGGGACGGCCTGCGCGGTGCCGGTCGTGGCGACGGTGGCGGTGGCGGCGAGCGCCACCGCGACCGCCGTGGAGGCGAACCTGGTCGCGATCTTCTTCAGTGACGACATGTGCGGGAACCTCACTTGACGGGGTGACGAGACGTGATCATCGTCCCGACCGCCGTCCCCGCGCGGCGCCGAATCGGACTTCCGGTGCGCCTTGGGACGGAAAACCCTGCCCCCGCTTCCCTTCGAGCGGAAGCGGGCGGCACCTCAGCCGTGGTCGGCGGTCAGCGCGTAGGACGGGAGCGGCGTGTTCCCCTTCTTCCTCGCCGTCGCGCGCAGCACGTCCACCTGGCTGGTCACGAAGTCCTGGGCCAGGTCCGCCAGGCCGGTCGTCGAGTCGACCAGGTGGAGGCAGGCTCCGATCTCCCAGTCCGCGTCCTGGAGGGCGGAGGTGTCCATCCGCCGTTCTGCCGTCGGGGTCCAGCCGGTGCGGTCCAGGCCGCGCAGCAGGGTCTCGCGGGAGAACGGGGTTCGGACGTTGCCGTCGCCCCTCACGCCCATCGCCTCGATCTGGCCCTGCACCAGGACCGACAGCAGGTGGGGCACCTGGTCCACCGTGTCGGGGCGCAGGTCCCACTCGGCGAAGCAGAGACGTCGAGCCCACGGGCGGACGCGGCGCAGCACCTGCTCGACTTGCGCGACGGAGTCGAAGTACCAGGCGCAGTGGGACAGGACCACGTGGTCGAACTCCTCCGCCGCGAACCGCACCTCGTCGTCCAGGACGTCCACCTCGAACCGCATCTCCACCCGCGCCCCCAGCGGGCTCGCGAGGAGGAACGCCGCCGAGTCGCCGATCGTGATCGGCGCGCCGTAGTCCGGGCTCGCCACGTCCAGGCCCACGACCCGACCAGTGGGGCCCACGGCCTCGGCCAGCACGGCGGTCATGTCGCCTTGGCCGCAGCCGATCTCCAGTACCGACTCGCCCCGGCCGATGGCCCAGCCGTCGACCAGGTCCATCCGGAACCGGGTCTGCGCCAGTTGCACGGCGGGTGGTGTCGCCATGCCCGCGACGATCGTGTCCAGCCTGTCCACGCACTGCTCCGTTCGGCCGCCGAAAACCCGATCGTAAGGAGCGGGCGCAACCGAATACGCCGAAGGCCGCCACCGGGAGGTGACGGCCTTCGGGCGGAACTCACGAGATCACATGTGGACGGCCGGGGCCGCGCCCTCCATGTTCGGCGCGCCGGAGCGCAGCAGCGCGCCGGACACGACCGCGCCGACGAGGAAGATCGCCGCCGCCCAGGTGAAGGCCGTGGTGTAGCTGTGGATCGCCGCGTCCGCCATCAGCTGCGGGGTCGGCTGCTTGCCCGCCAGGAACGACGTGGCCGCCTCGGCGGCGAACGTGCTCAGCAGCGCGGTGCCGATGGAGCCGCCGATCTGCTGCGCGGTGTTCACCGTCGCGGAGGCGACACCGGCGTCGTGCGGGTCGACGCCGAGCGTGGCCACGTTCATCGCGGGGGCCATCGCCAGGCCGATGCCGATGCCGAGCACCATCAGCGGCAGCAGGACACCGTTGGAGTAGGTGCTGGTGAGCGTGATCTGGCTGAGCCAGAACAGGCCCGCCGCGCCGATGACCATGCCCGTGGGCACCAGCGGCCGAGCGCCGAAGCGCGGCAGCAGGACGGCGGTGGCGGTGGTCGCCGAGATCATCAGCGTCGCGACCATCGGCATGAACGCCACGCCGCTCTCGATCGGCGTGAACTGGAGGTTCTGCTGGAGGTAGAACGTCAGGAACAGGAAGATCGCGAACATCCCGATGCCCAGCAGGAACACCGACGCGTAGGCGCCGCCGCGGTCGCGGTCGAGCACGACGCGCATCGGCAGCAGCGGGTGCGCGGACGTCACCTGGATGCGGACGAACACCGCGAGCAGCACGACACCGGCGAGCAGGAAGCCCCACACCGACGCGGACGACCAGTCGTGGCTCTCCTTGTTGGCGAAGCCGTAGACGACCGCGAACAGACCGGCCGTGGAGGTCAGCGTGCCGGGGATGTCGATCCTCGGCCGGTCGCCGAGCACCGGCTCGTGGCGCAGCAGCAGGTAGGAGCCGACGAACGCGATCACCGCGAAGACGATGTTGACGAACATGCACCAGCGCCAGTCGAGGTACTCCGTCAGCACGCCGCCGAGCAGCAGGCCGACGGCCGCGCCGCCACCGGCGATGGCACCGAAGATGCCGAACGCGCGACCGCGTTCCTTGGGATCGGTGAACGTGGTGGTGAGCAACGACAACGCCGCGGGCGCGAGGAGAGCGCCGAACACGCCCTGCGCCGCGCGGGCGACCAGGAGCATCTCGATGCTGTTGGCCGCGCCGCCCACCGCGGACACCACGGCGAACCCGGCGAGTCCGATCAGGAACGCGTACTTGCGGCCGAAGATGTCGCCGACCCGGCCGCCGATGAGCAGGAGGCTGCCGAACGCGAGCGCGTAGGCCGTGACGACCCACTGGCGGGCGTCGTTGCTGAAGCCGAGGTCGGCCTGCGCCGACGGCAGGGCGATGTTCACGATCGTCGCGTCGAGCACGACCATCAGCTGCGCGAGGCCGATCATGACCAGGATCAGCCAACGTCGAGCGTGGTGCGGGTTGTCGCCGTGCTGGGTGACGGCCCGCGGCGCCTCCACCGTGGCGGCCGGTGAATCTGGCATGAGCGTGTTCCTCACAGGTTTATGTGGAGTGGATGCCTCCGGATACTCGATCAGCCTACACGCGAAGTGGAGGAGGACTCTCAACTTGAGCTAAGCTAGGGGCATGACACGGGACACAGTCCCCGTCGCAACGGTGCGACCCCTGCGTCGGGATGCGGAGCTCAACCGCCGCAAGATCATCGAATCCGCGCGGATCGTCTTCAGCGAACGCGGTTTCAGCGCGGCCCTCGACGACATCGCCCACCACGCGGGCCTCGGCGTCGGCACGGTCTACCGGCGCTTCCCCAGCAAGGAGCACCTCGTCGAGGCCATGTTCGTGGAGCGCATGGACGAGGTCCGCGTCCTGGCCGAGCGGGCGCTGGAGGAGGCCGACCCGTGGGACGGCTTCGTGAGCTTCCTGACGCACACGGCCGAACTGCACTCCGACGACCGCGGGCTGCGGGAAGTCATGCTGTCCAACAACTTCGGCCAGGGCCGCGTCGCCGAGGCGAAGAACCGGATGATCCCGCTCGCGATCGAACTCGTGCGGCGGGCCAAGGAGTCCGGCAGCCTGCGCGCGGACTTCGAGGCGACCGACCTCGCGGTCATCCACATGATGATCGGCTCCGTCGCCGAGTACACCCAGGACGTGCGGCCCGACCTGTGGAAGCGCTACCTCGGCGTGCTGCTGGACGGCCTGCGCGCCGACTGCGACCGCAAGAACCCGCTGTCGCCGCGAGCACTCGGCTTCGAGGGGCTCGACGTCGCCATGTGCTCGTGGAAACCGCACCACTGACCTGAACCGAACCGGGCGCGCACCCCTTCGTCCGGACGGCTTGGACGCGGGGACCCTCATGATCACCGCGGCGTTCTTCCTCGTCGCCACGTGCCCGTGCCCGGCAGGCTCCGGTTCGCCGCCGAGTCCGTCTGCGACCTCCCCCACGACAACAGCGCGGAAGAGGTCGCAGACGAGCCTGGCGTGACATGTGCCGGTTGGCCGCCACCGGCCTCGGGGACTACTCGGTCGCCTGATCGACAGCCATGTTCGCGGTCACTTCCTCGAGGCGGCCGTAGAGCATGTGTTCCCGTCGTACCCCGTCGTCGTCGATGTCATCGGCGAAGTCCTCCCAATCCATGTTGGCGATCGAGAGGTTGTTCTCGATCTCCTGGATGGTGTGCGGGACGGCGCGGAACGACCGGAACGCGGGCCGGTCCGGCCCGTCGTCCTCGTCCTCGTCGTCCTCGTCGTCCTCGTCGTCCTCGTCGTCCTCGTCCTCGTCGTCGTCGGGGTCCACGACCAGGATCGGGTGTTCGGCGGAGCGAATCGTGGTCTCGTCGACGACCAGGAGCAGCGAGTGCGAGGCGCGGTCCGGCCAGGACTCCAGCAGTTCGGCGGCCGTCAAGCCGGCGAACGCCGGATCGTCGACGTACGTCACGTTGGCCTCGAACTCGTCGGGTGTCTGCCAGCTGATCCCGGCCTTCACCCGTTCCCAGGCCTCTTGGTCGGAGAAGTCGGTGCGGACCACCGGCACGTCCGGCGTAGTGGGCAGCCGCGGTGTGCTCATCGGCTCGAATGCTCCTTACCAGTCAGGGCGTCGGCACGTGATGACTCGGCGACGCGTGATCAAACCCGCATCGTAGGGTGAGTCACCCCTGGCCCAGAGCTCTGCGGTGAAGACGGGGTCCAAGTACCACGACCTCTGCCCGAAGTGGTCGTCCGCGTTCCTAGAGCCCGGCGAGGAAGTCCACGCAGCGCCGCCACACCAGTTCGGCGGCGCGCTCGTCGTAGTCCGGCAGGTCCTCGTCGGTGAACAGGTGCCCGACGCCGGGGTAGCGGAACGCCTCGGCCCTCGCGACGGCCGCGTCCCGCATCCAGCCCGCGACCTTGTCCGGCGGGGCGTAGGCGTCCGGGTCGGCCACGTGCAGCTGCATCGGCAGGCCCGGCCGCACGTTCTCCGGCACCGCGCCGGTGCCGTGCAGGAACAGCACGCCCGCGCACTCGGGGCGTTCGGCCAGCAGACCGCCCGCGATGCTCGCACCCATGGAGAACCCGCCGAGCACCGTGTCGTCCGGCAAGCCGCGCAGGACCGCGCGCGCCCGTTCCGCGATGGTCGGCCAGCCGATCCACTCGGCCAGGGTGAACCCGTCGTCGAGGGTCTCGGCGATGCCGCCGTAGTACAGGTCCGGTGTCACCACGGCGTGCCCTGCCTGGCGGAACCGGCCCGCAGCGGCGAGCACGGCGGGCCGGAGCCCGTAGGCGGAGTGGAACAGCACGACGGTGGTCATGGACCCATTATCGACTTGATCGCGAACGTCGCGACCACGCCCATGGCGAAGACCGCGCCGGGCGGCGTGACGCGCGGCACGCCACCTCCCCGCTTGACCGCGTGGAGACGACCGCCCATCTTGCCCCGAGGTGTCCAGCGGAGGAGTTCGTCATGGCGAGGCCGAGCGTGCGGGAGCAGATCGTCGACGCGGCGTCCGAGCAGTTCCACCGCCACGGGTACAACGCCTGCGGGGTCAAGCTCATCACGGACAGCGCGGGCGTGCCCAAGGGGTCGTTCTACAACCACTTCCCCAGCAAGGAGGACCTCGCGCTGGAGGTGATGGCGCGCTACGCCGCGTCCCGCCGGTTCGAGGAGCTCTCCGACGCCACCCCCGCTCCGCTGGAGCGGCTGCGCCGCAACTTCGAGTTCCTCGCGGGCGAGATCACCGACCACGGCTACGAACGCGGTTGCGTGTTCGGCAACTTCACCACCGAGGCCGCCGACCACAGCGCGGCCATCGGCGACGGCGTCCGGGAGGGTTTCGCGGACTGGACGACCACCGTCGCCGCCGTGCTGCGCGAGGCGCGGTCGGACGGGACGCTGGCCGCGGCGCACGACCCGGACGTGCTGGTGCTGTTCGTCGTGAACGCCTGGGAGGGCGCGATCGTGGGCGCGCGAGCGGCGAAGGACGGCTCGTCGTTCGCCGCCTTCTTCCACGTGGTGTTCGACTCGCTGCTGACCTAGCGCACGAAGACCACGTGCAGCTGGCCGAACTTCTCCACCGGGATCTCGGCGCAGCAGTGGAGGTCCGGCCAGCGCGCGAGATCGCCGGGCCCCTCCTCCGCGAGCAGCCGCAGCCCGTGGCCCGTCGACTCGAAACCCTTGCGGCTGCCGGTGATGACGAGCGTCTCCGCCGCCACGGCTCCGCGCAGGTCGTCGCGGTGCTCGCGCCAGTGCGAGGGCGTCCAGTCCACGTCGTCGGGCAGTCCGCCCTCGGGGAACACCACCTTCCCCCGCGCACCCGTTCCCAGCCGGGCGCGCACGGACTTCCAGCGCGACGCCGGGAACGCGAGGCTGTGGTGCACGAGCAGCAGGTCCAGCCACCGCTCCCCCGCGGGCCGACCGGCGCGCAGCGGGAGGTGGACCAGGCTGCGCGGCGACCGGGCCGCCAGCATCCACGCCGTCGCCAGGCCGAGCGCCGACGCCTTGTCGACCTCCATCTCGGCCCCGTGCCACGACTCGCACACCGACGCCGTCATCGGCCGCGCGGGCCGGACGACCCGGTACTCCCGCGGCCCGAGCCGCACCCCGTCGACCAGGGTGCGCCACTTCGTCCCCACCAGTTCCACCGAGTTCCCCTCGAGTCCGAGCCGTGACGGTAGGCGTCGACGGCTCGGACCGCGAGCGAATTCGGGTACCGTCCGAAGAGGACGGTGGGGTTCAGCCCTTGCCGATGACCCGGTGCAGGACGGACATGTCCTCCTCGCCGAACCCGGCGTCCACCGCCGCGTCGAGGTGGGCGAGGGTGGCTCGCGCGCCCGCGAGGTCGACGGCGTCACCCCCGGCGTCGAGCACCAGTCGGGCGTCCTTCGCGGCGAGCCGGGCGGAGAAGCTGGCCGGGTGCTCGTCGGCGATCATCTGCTTGCCCTTGACGTGCGCGTAGGGCGTGTCCACCGCGCCGCCCTTGATCGCCTCCAGGAACAGCGCCGGGTCGAGGCCCAGACTTCCCGCCAGGGCAAGGCTTTCCGCCAGCGCGTTGGTCAGCGACAGCACCCACGCGTTGGCCGTCAGCTTCAGCGCGCTGCCCGCGCCCGCCTCGCCGACCCACACCGTGCGGCCGCCGACCGCGTCGAACACCGGCGCGCAGCGGTCCCGCACGTCCGACGGCCCGGACGCCAGCACCACGAGCTTGCCCGCCTCGGCGGGCTGCTTGGTGCCGACCACCGGCGCGTCCACGTACACCGCGCCCGCCTTCTCGGCGATCGCCGCCAGCGTCGCCGCCCACTCCACGCCGACCGTGCTCATCTGCAGCCAGAGCTGCCCGGCCGCCAGACCCGCGTCCGCGATCACGGCCTCCACACCGGGGCCGTCGGCCAGCACCGTGACCACGACGTCCGCCCCCTCCACGGCCTCGCGCGGGGTGTCCACGACCACGACCCCGTGCTCCGCCAGCGGTTCCGCCTTGGCGCGGGTCCGGTTCCACGCCCGCACGTCGAGCCCGGCCTTGGCCACGTTCGCGGCCATCGGGGCGCCCATGACCCCGGTCCCCAGAAAAGCGATCCTCGTCATGCTCCCGATCCTGCCCCTGTTCGGCGGCGCGCACGAACCGAGGCACCGTCCCGCCAGAACGCCACGCCGTCCCGCAGCAGCTCCACGCCCTCGGACGTCACGACCAGCGCGTCGGCCGGACCGGCGATCTCCAGCACCACACCGCCGTCGACGCCCCGCACCCGGAGCACGCCGTCGTCGTCGAGCACCAGGCTCGTGTCGTCGGCGCCCAGGTACCTGTCCCACTGCCACGTGCCGTCCGCGGCGTGCAGGACGAGCCGCTTGTCGTCGCGGTGCGCGAACACCACCGTCCCGTCGGCGGAGGTCGACGACTGCCGCCGCAACGACTGGCCGGGCAGCAACGTGTCACCACGGCCCACGTCGGCACCGGTCGCGGCGCAGCCCGCGTGGCCGTCCAGCACCCACGACGTGCCGTCCAGCCGCACGGTCCCGTCGTCGGCCACCACGAGCCGGGTCGCCCCGGTCGTGCCCGCCCGCCACACCGGAGCGCCGTAGAACGTCCGCACCACGAGGTCGCCGTCGGTGAGGTCCACCCAGCCGTCGCCCACCCAGTGCGTGCCCGTCGCCCACACCGCCCGGTCGCAGTACAGGACGAGGTTGCCGTCGTCCTGGTGCACGAGGGTGTGCGACCCGTTCGGCGAGGTCAGCGACTGGTGCCGCAGCCTGCCGCCCGCGGGGAGTTCCGGGCCGCCGTGGGCGTACGGCGTCGAGGGCGGCGCCTCGGCGGGGGTGTTGTGGTTCACCTCCCGCCACAGCGGGTTCCCGTCCCGGCCCACCAGGCACAGCCGCCAGTACGCGCCGCGCCGGTCCGGCAGCTTGCGCCAGGTCAGCTCCGCGCCGTCCTGGTCGAACCAGCGGCTCAGGGCCTCCGGCAGGTACGTCCCCGAGAGGCCGCCGGACGTGTCCTCGCTCGCCCGCAGCAGCCCGCAGTGGCCGCGGGCGACGCTCCGCCCGCGCCGCCCGGTCCGCACCAGGTGAGCGGTCCCGGTGATCGCGCTCACCGGGGCGGACCCGCGCAGCACCGCGGTCTCGACGGCCCCGGTGCGGGAGTTGACCAGCCGCACGCGCTCGGTGCTGAGCAGCTCCAGATCACCCGAGTCGGTGACGCGGAGGGCGTCGGCGTCGGGGTGCTCCAGGTCCGACGTCCAGACCAGCTCGTACGACGGGTCCCGGACCTCGACGGCGGTGTACCCGAGCGTCAGCGTGCCCGGCGCGCCCGCCCTCCAGGTGACCTCGCCGGTGGTGGTGTCGACCAGCGTGGCGACGTGGTCGGAGTCGTAGCCCAGCACGTGCCTGCCGTCGCACGACGTGAGCGGATCGCCGTGGAGCTGCCCGAATTGACTCATCTCGTGCACCGGCCCACCGTAGTGCGGGAACCAGCGGGGTGGACGGCGGACAACTGCCGTCCACCAGCACCGCGGACGTCCCACCCGAGGAGAGTCATGATCTTCATCACGGCGAAGTTCCGGATCAAGCCCGAGCACGCCGAGGCGTGGCCGGAGATCTCCCGCGAGTTCACCGAGGCGACCCGCGCCGAGCCCGGCTGCCTGTGGTTCGACTGGTCCCGCAGCGTCGACGACGCGACCGAGTACGTGCTCGTGGAGGCGTTCCGCGACGACGAGGCCGGCGCCGCGCACGTCGGGTCCGAGCACTTCCAGAACGCGGGCAAGACCCTGCCCGCCTACCTGGTGGCGACGCCCAAGATCGTGAACTTCACCGTCCCCGGCCAGGACTGGTCCGAGCTCGGCGAGATGGCCGTCGAGGCCTGAGCACGACGAAGCCCGCCGACCCCCCGAGGTCGGCGGGCTCGCCGGGTCCTAGCGGTGCAGGTCCGCGACGATCCGGTCGATCGCCGCGCCGAGCTTCCCGTACTTCTCGGTGTAGAGCACCGGGAACGTGCCGGGGCTGTCGGCCGGGCGGTTCACGTCGACGTAGTCCGTGCCCAGGTTGCCGAACACCACGACCACGTAGTTCCGCTTCCCCTTGCCGGGCAAGGAGTGCACGACGCCCGCGTCGCTGCCGGTCGTGTCCACCCAGCCGGTCTTGTGCGCGAACGACACCTCCGCCGCCGCGTCGCACGGACGGGTGTCGCGGTCGTACACCGCGTCGCCGACGGTCACGCGACCCGTGGCCGGGTCGACCCACCGCTTCGGCGTGACCTGCGGGATGCCGGGGGCCGGGAAGCCGCGACCGCACCAGTTCGTGGTCGACAGCATCTCGTTGTGGCCCTGGTCGGCCAACGTCCTCGCGAACAGCGTGCGCGAGGACGTGCTCAGCTCGTCACGGGTGATCCGCTTGCCGGCGGGCGTGGTCCACAGCACGCCGGGGCCGCCGTTGACCAGCAGCAGGAGCTTCGCGGTGTCGACGCTGCTCATGTTCGAGCCGATCCACCGGGCGCCGTTGGCGGGGTTGGTGCCGGTGACCATGAGCGTCGGCAGGCCGAGGTCCACGAACGTCCGGTTGACCTCGTCCCACGCTCCGAGGTCGTGGATCATCTTGATCAGCGCGCAGGTCGACTCGTTCTTCGACATGGTGATCATCTCGTCGAAGTACCGCGTGATCGGCTTGGTCGTCGCCTCACCGCACACGGCGCTGGGCACCGTCGGCGCGTAGGCGTAGTCCGCGGCCGGCGAGACCCGCCCCTGGTCGGCGAGGCGCAGGACGCCGAAGCCGACCATGAGCTTCAGCACCGACGCCGGGTACGGCGAGGAGAAGTCGATCGGCGCCCCCTCGCGGCCCGCGAGCACGTCCCGCGACCCGCGGCCGCCGTTGGCGTCCCACTCGTCGTCGTCCCACCAGCGGTAGCGCACCTGGTCGGTCGACAGGCCCTTCCGGTCCAGCGGCACGACGACGCCGTTCGGGTACTGCGGGCTGAGCAGCACGTCGGCCATCGCGACCGGCCGCCCCACCTGGTCCAGCTCGATCACCGCGGCGTCCAGGTTCGGCGTCTGGTGCAGCGGTTTCGGCTCGACCGCGAGCGCGGCGAACGCGGCCGGGTCGGACGGGGCCACGTCGTACTTCTCCGGCGCCCCCGAGCGCCGGTCCGCCGCCAGCAGCCCCGCGGGCGCGGGCGGCGTCAGGTCGATCACGTTCTTGAAGTCCTGCGCGGCGATGGCCGCGCGCACCCGTTCGGCCAGCCGGTGGCTGGAGCCGAACCCGGCGTCCCCGGCGGGCGTGTCCGCCAAGGCCGCCGTGGTGCTGCCGAGCAATGCCGCCACGGCCACGACGGCCGTCGACATCCTGCGGTGGAACAAGCTCACGCGCTCCCCCAAAACGAAGTATTCCCCCTGTGGGCGAATTGCGGCCCCACTGTAGGTGCGAAACGGCGGGAAACGGCCCCCGTGCACGGAATCAGCACAAAACCCGGACAACACCGCGACATTTCCCCGCCTCGGGAAAGCGGCTTCCACCTGCCGGTTTACCGCGGCCTAGGCGAACGCTGACGCGCCGCTCGCAGTATTCGTCGTGACAGGCCGCACACCTCCAGGGGACCCCAAGGAGAACCATGTCCACCCGCACGTCCACCGCACTGCGCCGAGCGGCGACCGGCCTGCTGGCCCTCGCCTTCGTCGGATCGGGCATGGCCGCCTGGACCGGCTCCGCGACCGCCGCCGAGGAGCGCACCTACCAGGTCAAGACCACCCTCGACGGCCGGACCGTCAAGGATCCCGACGTCCCGGTCGGCGCCAAGCGCATCGCCGACATGTACGTCGCGGGCAGCCCCGTGACGCTGACGTGCCAGGACCGCGGGCCGAGCTACGGCGGCAGCGACATCTGGGACCTCACCGACGACGGCCTGTGGATCCCGGACGCCTACGTGGACACCGACTCCACCGGCATGGTGATGGCCAGGTGCGCCATCCCGAAGTCCTACCCGGCGAAGACCGACCTCAACGGGCGCAAGAAGAAGGGCGAGTCCGCCACCGCTCCCGGCGCCGTCGTCGACAAGTACAAGGAGGGCCAGTCGGTCCCGGTGGACTGCCAGGCGCTGTCCGGCGGGGCGATCTGGGACCACACCACGGACAACCTGTGGGTGCCCGACGAGTACGTGAAGACCGGCGTCACCGGGTTCGTCGAGGGCCTGCCCCGCTGCGACGTCGACGGCCTGCGCCCCGGTGGCGGGGACGGCGGCACGACCACCCACGGCCGCAACACCGGTCCGGCGGGCCCGACCACGGGCACCCGCCAGCAGAAGGTCGACCGCGTGATCGCGGCGGCGAAGTCCCAGATGGGCAAGGGACTCCTCTACTCGTGGGGCGCGGGCGGCAAGGGCGGCCCGTCCTACGGAATCCACCACTACCCCGACGGCAACCCGGCCAACGGCGACGACTACGACCGCCGCGGCTTCGACTGCTCCGGCTTCACGCTCTACGCGTTCTGGAAGGGCGCGGGCATCGACATCGGCGCGAACACCACGGCGCAGTACAAGTCCGCGCACTTCGTTCCCCTGAGCCGGCTCCAGCCCGGCGACCTGATCTTCTGGGGCGACGGCGACGACCGCAACACCACCACCCACGTGGCCCTCTACCTGGGCGACGACCAGATCCTCGAGGCCGCTCCGCCGCGCGACGGCACCAGCGTCCACATCCGCGGCACCTACGGCAGGTCTTCCTGGACGGCGCACGCCGTCCGCTACCTCAGCTGATCCATCCGCACACCAAGATGGAGGATTCACCCAGATGAAGCTCAACACGCTCGTGGCGGCGGGCATCGGCCTGCTCGTCGGCGTCGGCGGGATGGCCGTCGGCACCGGGATGGCCGTGGCCGACCCGAACTTCCAGGTCCCGTTCCCGTGCAACCAGACGTGGGAGGGCCAGACCCGCAGCGACCACAGCCCCGCCAACGCGGTGGACTTCAACCGCGCCAACGACGACGGCGACGCCGTGGTCGCGTCCTCCTCCGGCACCGTGAGCCGGGTCGCCAACGAGGGCTCCACCAGCTACGGCAAGTGGATCGAGATCAACCACGGCGGCGGCTGGACCACCCGCTACGCCCACCTGTCCGCCCAGCGCGTGTCGGTCGGCCAGAGCGTCTCCACCGGCCAGACCATCGGCAACGTGGGCAGCACCGGCGGGTCGACCGGCCCGCACCTGCACTTCGAGGAGCGCCTCAACGGCAGCGCGGTGAAGGCCAAGTTCAACGGCACCACGGCCCTCTACTGGGGTTCCAAGAGCTACAAGAGCAACAACAGCTGCGGTGGCGGTTCCGACGACAACCCGTACGACGCCGAGGAGGTGTGCGGCTCGGGCTACAAGGTCGTCGACTCCGCGGCGCTGGGCACCAAGGGTCGCGTCTACCTGACCTACAACGCGAGCAACGGCAACAACTGCGCCGTCACGATGAAGCACACCAAGCTGGGCACGGCGTCGGCGTCCTCCGCCTTCCTGGAGGTCCAGGGCTCGGCGCGGACCACCGACTCGGGCAACTTCTCCTACTACGCCGGTCCGGTCCGCAAGGCGGCTCCCGGCAAGTGCGTGAAGTGGGGCGGCTCGGTGGACTCGGAGTCCTACACGAGCGGCTTCGAGCACTGCGGCTGACACCGGTGAAGGCTCTGCCCCGGTCCACAGTGGACCGGGGCGGACCCGTTGGCGGGAAAGGAGGTGGGGGATGTCAGTCGACGAGCACCGGGTCGAGGTAGCCGAGGAACGACTCGAAGAACGCGGGCAGCCGCACGTCCACCCCGTCGAACAGCACGCGCGCGGTCCGCTGGTGCGGCGCGGCCTCGCCCGCCTGCCCCTCGGCCAGCAGCGCGCGGGCCATCTGCCGGTGCCCCGCCGCCCGGCCGTACGCGCTGCCGAGTTCACTGGTCATCGCCAACGAGGCGCGCGCGTCCTCCAGCGCCGCGGCGGGATTCCCCTGCCGCAGGTGGATCTCCGACCGGCTGAGCAGCGTCGTCCACTCGTCCTCGCGGTTGCCGACCTCCCGCGCCCGCGCCATGCACTCGTCGAGCAGCAGCAGCGCCCGGTCGAGGTCCCCGAGGTGCCCGTGGAGCAGGCCGAGGTCCGCCACGCAGATCGCGATGCTGTGCGGCGCCCGGTTCTCCCGCGCCAGGTCGAGCGCGTGGCTCGCCAACGACACCGCCGTGGTGTCGCGGCCCGCCAGGTGGTGGGCGCGGGCGAGCACGTGCAGCGTGCCGACCCCGGCCCCCGGCTCGCCGTGCTCGTCCAGGATCGCCAGCGCGCGGTCCAGGTGCGGCACGGCCTCCTCGGCGAGGCCCATGTAGTTCGTCAGCAGCCCGCCGAGGCTGACCAGCACCCGCGCCCGCGCCAGGTGGTCGTCCCCGGCCAGGTCCAGCGCACGCTCGTACCGCTCGCGGGCGGGCCCGTACCGACCGGCGACCTGGTCGGCGAACGCCCGCACGACCAGCGCGAGCCGTTCGGTCGCCGGGTCGAGCACGGTCTGCGCCACCGCGACGGCGATGCGGCCGGTCTGGGCGATCTCGGCGTGCAGGTCCTGCTTCCACAGGTGTTCCTGGAGCATCCGGGCGATCCGCAGCGCGAGCACGCCGCCGTCCGGCCGGGCCGCGGCCTGCGTCGCGGCCACGAGCAGGTTCGGCGTCTCGGCCGCCATCCACGCCAGGCACTCCCCGATCCCGGCGGGGTGCTCCGGCGAGCCGTCCGGGCGCGGGACGTCGAGCGGCCGCAACGTCGACTGCACGGCGCGGAGCGTGCGGTCGTAGTGGGTCAGCGCGCGCGTCACGGCCGCCGAGCGGTCCTCCGCGGTCTCGTCCCGCTCGGCCTGCTCGATCGCGAACAGCCGGAGCAGGTCGTGCATCCGGTACTCCCCCGGCGCTCCCACGTCCACGAGCCCGGCGTCCACGAGCGGGTCGATCGCCCGTTCGGCCTCGATCGGGTCGAGCCCCAGCAGGGCGGCGGCGACCGGCAGCCGCAGCGTCGGCAGGGTCAGCAGCCCCAGCAGCCGGAACGAGTGCGCCGCGACCCGGCCGCGCGCGGAGCCGTCGCGGGTCAGCTCCTCGTAGCTGAGCTGCACGCTGGACCGCACCGCGAGGTCGTCGAACCGCAACTCGTCCAGCCGGTGCCGCTCGTCGTCGAGCCGGGTGGCGAGCGAGGCCAGCGTCCAGTCCGGCCTGCTCCGCAGCCGGGCGGCGGCGATCCGCAGCGCCAGCGGCAGGTAGCCGCAGCTGCGGGCCACCTCGGCGGCCGCGAGCCTGCTCGGCTCGTCGGTGACCAGGCCGGTCACCGCGCTGAGCAGCGCGACGGCCTCGTGCTCCGGCAACGGGTCCAGCGCCAGGTGCAGCCCGTCCAGCGTGGCGAGCATCCGCCTGCTGGTGACCAGCATCGCGCTGCCCGGCCCTGCGGGCAGCAGCGGGATCACCTGGCTGGCGTCGATCGCGTTGTCCAGCACCACGAGCACCCGCCGTCCGGCGAGCATCGACCGGTACAGCGCCGCGGCCTCGTCGGCCTCGGACGGGATCGCCAGCGGCGGAGCGCCGAGCGCGCGCAGGAAGTGCTGGAGCACCTGCACCGCCTCGACCGGGTCGCGGCCCGGCGTGGAGCCCTGGAGGTCCACGTAGAGCTGACCGTCGGGGAACAGGTCGGCCGCCAGGTGCGCGACCCGCAGCACCAGCGCGGACTTGCCCCGACCACCGGGCCCGTGGACGGCTCCCACGACGGGGTCCGCGGCGGCGAGCGCCAGCAGGTCGAGCAGCATCTCCCGCTCGCGGTCCCGGTTGACGAACACGGCGGGGTTCGCGGGCAGCTCCCGCGGCGCGAGCCGTTTGACCTCGGCCGGGGCGTCGACAGGAGCGGGGATGTCGCCCGCCAGCACGGACGCGTGCAACGCCCGGAGTTCCTGGCCGGGGTCGAGGCCCAGCTCGTCGGCCAGCAAGCGCTTGCCGTCGGCGAACACCGACAGCGCCTCGGCCTGGCGGCCGGAGTGGTGCAGGGCGAGCATCAGCTGGCCGCGCAGGCGTTCGCGCAACGGCTGCTCGGCGACCAGCGCCGTCAACTCCGGCACGAGGTCGCGGTGCCGCCCGGCCCGCAGGTCCGCGTCGACCCGGTACTCGACCGCGCCGAGCCGCTCCTCCTCCAGCGCGTCGCCGAGCCGCCCGCCCCGGCCGGTGTGCCGCAGTTCGGGGACCGCCGTGCCGCGCCACAGCCGCAGCGCCTCGCGCAGCAGGTCGCCCGCCACCACCGGGTCGGCCGCGGCCGTGGCCCGCCGGACCAGCTCGCGGAACACCTCCAGGTCGAGCGCGCCGTCCGGGATGTCCAGCCGGTACCCCTGCCGGGACCCGGACAGCGTCGCGCCGGGCCCTTCACCGAGGAGTCTGCGCAGTTGCGACACGTACACCTGGACGACCTTGCGGCCGCTCGCGGGAGGCTCGTCCTCCCACAGCACGGCGAGCAGGCTCTCCACCGACACGACGTGCCCGGCGCTGAGCAGCAGGCTGGTCAACAGCCTGCGCTGCTGCGGGGCAGCTATCTCCAGCGAGCGCCCGTCACACCGCACCTCCAACGGCCCCAGAACCCCGAACGACCAGCTCACAAGTCCACCCAGACACGCGTCGGCCGACCACCGTCACAGGGCTGACCGATCCCCCGACGGCACACACCCGCGGGTACACGGCGTTGCCCCCGGTCAGCCGATCGTGACGATAACAGCCGGGCAGGCCCCCGAACCGGTCGTTGAACGGTGCGCAAATCACCACTACGGGCCCGGTGGGCGATGTCGTTCCGCCCACCGCAACAGAGCAGGTCAGGTCAGTGCTCGGGCGCGGTGGGAGACTTCGGCGAGGCCTTCCCGCCGAACGCCGACAGGAACTTGTCGCGGAAGGCGTCCATGCGCCACACGGGCGCGTTCGCGCCGGGCTTGAGGCCGTCGTCCCAGCCCCAGCCCGCGACCTTGTCGAGCACGGCGGGGTCCTTGGCGACGATCGTGATGGGCACGTCGTGGCCCGCGTCGGCTCCGGTGACGACCTGGGCGGGCTGGTGGTCGCCGAGGAACACCAGCACGAGGTTGTCGTCGCCGTAGTTCTTCACGTACGACACGAGGGTGTCCAGCGAGTACTCGACGGACTTGGCGTAGTTGGCCCGCACGGTGGCGGGATCACTGCCGAAGATGGTTTCCGGAGCTTCCGCGCCCGCGGTCATCTTGGCGTACACGGACCCGTCTCCGACGTCCTTCCAGTCGATCGGCTCGGGGATCGGCGTCCACGGCGCGTGGCTGGACAGCAGCGGCACCGCGGCCATCACCGGCGCGTGGCCGGGCGTCGAGCGCTCGCGCTGCTGGAACGCGGACAGCGTGTACTGGTCGGGCATGGTGGCGTAACCGAAGCGCGGGCCCCGGTACCCGATGTCGTTGCCGGGGTAGATCTTGTCGTAGCCGAAGTACTCGCCCTCCGGCCACGCCTGCGTGATGCCGGGCATCACGCCGACCGCCCGCCAGTCCGCCTTGGCGAACGCGCTGGGCAGCGACAGCCGGTCGCTCGCGACGAGCGTGCGGTACCGCTGCTGGTTCTCGATCCACAGCCCGGACAGCAGCGTCGCCTGCGCCAGCCAGCTGCCGCCGCCCGCCGTGGGCGAGGTCAGCCAGCCGCTGCGGGAGCCGTACCCGGCCGCGCGCAGCTCGGCGCCGCCCGCGTCGAGCGCGGCGGTGACCCTCGGCGCGATGTCCGGGTTCTCCAGCGCGTTCTTGCCGTAGCTCTCGACGAACGAGATCAGGACGTCCTTGCCGTGCAACGAGGTCAGCAGTTCCGAGGGCGGGGTGTCGCGGAACGCGTCCACGGCGGCCTCCTTCGCGAACGCCTCGCGGTCGTTGAGGCCCGCCCGCACCTGGCGCGCGTGGTCGTAGACGAACTGCGACGCGGTGCCCGTGGAGATCGGCACGCCGGGCACGGCGAGGGTGATCCAGGCGACGGCCAGCAGCGCGACCAGGCGGGTCGACGCGGTGCGGTGGCCGGAGACGACGCGGGACAGGCGCAGCACCGCCCGCGCGGTGAGGACGATCAAGCCGGTCACCAGCGCGACGGTCGCGACCACCGCGCCGATCGACGCGACCCGGCCGACCGTCACGTCGACGTAGTCGACCGCGGGACCGAGCAGCGGCCAGTCGAGCACCAGGTCGAACGGCCGGTACAGCACGGCGTCGAAGCCGATGTCCATGATCTTCACCACGAGCAGCAGTCCCAGGGCCGCTCCACCGACCACCGCGAAGATCCGCCGCGCCTTCGGCGGCAGGACGAGCACGAGCACCACGCCCAGCAGACCCTCGACCGGGATGCGCAGGAACGCGCCGGGTGTGAACTTCTCCAGGTCGGCGGGAGCCACCAGCGCCGCCAGCACGAACAGGCCCGCGAGCACGGTCGTCGCGTACCCCGCGCCCCTCCGCCACCCGCTCCGGACGGTGGGTGCGGTGGTGTCGTCGTCAGGCGTCGCCGGTTCCTCGGCGGACCGCCGGAACCGAGTCGAGAACGACATTCTGCGAACCCTCCGTCGAGGTGGAACGACCGGTGCACTGACAGGGGTAACGCTTGCGGTCCCCGGATGGTTCAGCGGGTGGCGAACCCCGGCCGGTGGGTACCGTGAGGCCCGTGACCCGTCCGCACGTACTGCTCAGCGTCGCCGTCAGCGTGGACGGCCACATCGACGACCGGAGCGGCCACCGCTTCCCGCTGTCCAACGCGGACGACTTCGACCACGTGGACCGGATCCGCGCCGAGTCGTGCGCCATCCTCGTCGGCGCGGGGACCCTGCGCGCCGACAACCCGCGCCTGCTGGTCAACGACCCCGGACGGCGTGCCGCGCGCGTCGCGGACGGCCACGCCGAGTTCCCGATCAAAGTCGCCGTCAGCGGGTCCGGCGATCTCGATCCGGAGTGGAAGTTCTGGCACCACGGCGGCGAGAAGATCGTCTACACCACCGAATCCGGTGCTCTGAAGGCGTCCGCCGCGCTCGGCGGACTGGCCGACGTCGTCGCGCTCGGGTCCACCGTCGACTTCGGAGCGCTGCTGGACGACCTGGGCGGCCGCGGGGTCGACCGGTTGATGGTCGAGGGCGGCGAACAGGTGCACACGGCGTTCCTGGCGGCCGGACTGGCGGACGAGATCCGCATGGCCGTCGCCCCGATGCTCATCGGGCAGGCGTCCGCGCCGCGCTTCGTGGGCTCCGCCGACTTCCCCGGCGGGCCCGCGCACCGGTTCCACCTCGAGGAGGTCACGCGGCTCGGCGACGTGGCCGTGCTGCGCTACTTCCCCAAGCGCTGACCGCGGTCAGACGTGGGCCAGCGCCAGTGCGCGCGGGGTGACGACGCGGTGGCGGAACAGCCACGCGGTGTCCCGCCCGAACGACCACACCAGCGTCGCCAGCGCGAACCCGACCAGGTACTGCGCGAACGGCACGAGACCGGACGCGGCGACCACCAGCAGCACGCCCTGGACGGCGGCCACGGTCTTGCGCGCGAAGCTCGGCGGCAGGTCGGCCCGCAGCCACGGCAGCACCCAGGACGCGGCCACGAAGGCGTAGCGCATCGCGCCGATCGCCAGCACCCACGGGCCGAACGAGAACGCCACGTGCGCGCTCAGCACCAGGATCAGGAACGCGTCGACCTCCATGTCGAAGCGCGCGCCGAGCACCGACGACGTGCCGGTGCGGCGGGCGACCTGGCCGTCCACGCAGTCGAGGGCGAGCGCGACGGCGGTGAACGCCACCATCATCGTCGTCGGCACCCCCTCGCCCACGCGGTCGACCACGATCGCGGTCACGGAGCCGACGAGCACACCCCTGCCGAGGGTGACCCGGTCGGCCGGTCCGAGCGCGGTTCCCGTGCGTTGCAGCGCGTACCCCAGCAGGGACCAGGTCGCGACGGCGTACAGGACTCCGGTGAGCCAGCCCAACGGGCCCAGCCCCACCATGCGCTCGACGACGGCGAGCAGAATGATCTGCGCACCGGCCCACGCCGCGTGCTCGGGCACGGCGGACGCGGTCTTGCTGTGCTGGAGTGTGGTCATCGTGCCCCTCGTGATGTGGGCCCCGTTTTTTCGGAGGTTCTTGGATGACACGCGCAGCGAGGGCACTTTGGTTCACCTCAAGCGGAAAAAGTGAGATCCGACCCGTGGATCTGGCCGCTCCGGGACCGGACGAGGTGCTCGTGCGCACGCTCCACTCCGGGATCAGCCGCGGCACCGAGACGCTCGTGCTGCGCGGCGGTGTCCCGGAGAACCAGCACGACGTGATGCGCGCGCCCTTCCAGGAGGGCGATTTCCCGTGGCCCGTCAAGTACGGGTACCTCAACGTGGGCGTCGTCGAAACCGGTCCCGCGGATCTGGTGGGCCGCACCGTTTTCTGCCTCTATCCACACCAGACGCACTACGTGGTGCCGGTCAGCGCCGTGACGCCCGTGCCGGACTCGGTGCCCGCCGAACGCGCGGTGCTGGCCGGAACGGTGGAGACGGCGGTGAACGCGCTGTGGGACGCGGCTCCGCTGATCGGCGACCGGATCGCGGTCGTCGGCGGCGGGATGGTCGGGTGCAGCGTCGCCGCCGTGCTCGCGAAGTTCCCCGGTGCCAGGGTCCAACTCGTCGACAGCGACCCGAGTCGGGCCGACGTGGCATCGGCGCTGGGCGTGGACTTCGCGCTGCCCCAGGACGCGCGGGAGGGCTGCGACCTGGTCGTGCACGCCAGCGCGACCGAGCAGGGCCTCGCGCGGTCGTTGGAACTCCTGGTGCCGGACGGCAGGGTCGTCGAGCTGAGCTGGTACGGGGACCGCCGGATCAGCGTGCCGTTCGGCGAGTTCTTCCACTCCCGCAGGCTGACCGTGCGCAGCAGCCAGGTCGGCACGATCGGCCGTCCCAACCGCACGTACGCGCAACGGTTGGCGCTCTCGCTCGACCTGCTCGCCGACCCCGCGTTCGACGCGCTGGTCACCGGTTCGACCGCGTTCGAGGACCTCCCGGACGTGCTGCCGAAGCTGGCGGACGGCAGCGTTCCGGCGCTGTGCCACCGGATTGACTACCGTGCGGGGCATGCTCCCGTTTGACACCACCACCGACGTCCGCGACCGCGCGGCGACCACGGCCGTGCTGCCCGTCGGCAGCCACGAGCAGCACGGCCGGTTCCTGCCGCTGGCCACCGACACCGTGATCGCGTGCACCATCGCGCGTGGAATCGCGGCCGCGCACCGCGTGCAACTGCTGCCACCGCTGACGATCACGTGCTCGCAGGAGCACTCGGCGTGGCCCGGCACGGTCAGCATCTCGGCCCGCACGCTGCACGCCGTGGTGACGGACATCGCGGACTCGCTGCGCCGCTCCGGTGTGCGGAACCTGGTGCTGGTCAACGGGCACGGCGGCAACTACGTGCTGTCCAACATCGTCCAGGAGTCGGAGAACATGGCCCTGTTCCCGCAAATCGGGGACTGGACGGCCGCGCGCGCGGCGGCGGGCATCGAGACCTCCGCCGACAGCGACATGCACGCGGGCGAGCTGGAGACGTCGATCCTGCTGCACGCGCACCCGGAACTGGTGCGGTCCGGCTACGAGACGAGCGACCACCTCGCCGACGACCGCCCGCACATGCTGACGCTCGGCCTCGGCCCGTACACGGAGTCCGGTGTGGTCGGTCGCCCGTCGCTGGCGTCAGCCCGCAAGGGCGAGGCCCTGATCACGGGGTTGACCGAGGCGTTCGGGCAGTACCTGCACCTCCTCGACGGGCTCGACGCGTGACGTCCGGCCGCGCAGCAGCACGACCACGCCGGGCAGCGCGGCGACCATCGCCAGCACGCCGTAGACGACCCCGGTCGTGAGCCCCTGCGCCGCGCCCAGTCCCGCGGCGCCGAACGCCACGGCCAGGAACGCCTCGCGGGGACCGAAGCCGCCGATGTTGACCGGCAGCCCCATCACCAGCAGCGCCAGCACGATCAGCGGCACGAGCTGCGCCACCGACGCCGTCGACCCGGCCGCCCTGGCGGAGACCAGGAACAGCGCGACGTGGCCCGCCAGGGTCGCCGCGGACAGCACCGCGACCCTGGGCGCGGCGTGCCGGGAGAACAGCCCGACCCGAGCGTCCGCCCACGTCGTGGCCAACGCGCCCCGCACCTTCGCCGACCGCGCCGCGACGAGGGCGACGAGGGCGAGCCCGGCCAGGATCGCGATCAGCACACCGGTGTTCGGCACGAGGTCCACGGCGAGCACGGGCTGAGTGAGCAGCACCGCGACGCCGACGGAGATCAGCACCACCTGGCCGGCGAACCGCTCGAAGACCACCGCGCGCACCCCGCGACCGACGTCACCGGACGCCTTGCCGTGGTGCACCGCGCGATCCACGTCGCCGAGCACGCCCGCGGGCAGCACCGAGTTGAGCAGCAGGCCGCGGTAGTAGTCGCCCACCGCCTTGCCGAGCGTGAGCGGCAGGCCGAGCGCGCGGGCGATGACCACCCAGCGCCACGCGCTGAGCACGGTGGTCAGCAGCCCGATGCCGAGTGCCGCCGCGATGGTCCAGCCGTTGACCGCGCGCAGCCCGTCGAGGAACGCGTGGGTGCCCAGGCGGACACCCAGCGCGACCAGGATGCCGACGGCGACGAGCAGCCGCAGCCACGGCCAGACCCGGCGCATCAGGCGGCCCTCGGCAGCGCGAGCAGGTCGGTGTGGTGGACGACGGCGGTCAGGCCCTCGTCGAGCCGACGCCGCAGGTACTCGGGGGCCTCCGCGGCGAGCCCTGGCTCCTGCTCGACGGCCGCGCCGACCCAGCCGCGCAGCCACTCGGCCGCCAACGCGGCCTGATCGGGCCCCAGCCGCCACGGACTGGGTCGGGTGACCACCTCGGACCCGACGCGCTCGAACGCGGCCGCAGCGGCCGTCACGGCGTCCGGGCCGAGCAGCCGACGACCGTCGACCACCCGCCGCTGGTGGGCGTTGAAGGCGTCCTGGAACGCGGTGTCGAGGGGGTCGGCGGGCTCCAGCTCGACCCGACCGGCGACGGACAGCGTGAACAGCACCGGGATGCCCGCGCACGCCTCGGCCAGCCCGTCCACCTCCTCGGCGGTGAACAGGTCCAGCAGCGCCGACGCGGTCACCAGCGAGGTGCCCGCGAAGTCGTCGCCCCGCAGCGCGGTGAGGTCACCCTCCCGCGTCTGGACGGTCACGCCCTCGCGCGTCATGCTCGCGCCCGCCAACTCGAGCAGACGGGGGTCCAGGTCGTGCAGCACCCAGTGCTGCCGCCCTGCCAGCCGTCCGGCGAGCCATCGCCCCATCGATCCGGTTCCACACCCTAAATCACGTACAACGAGGGGTGTTCGGTTCAGAAGTGCTTCGCGGAGGGGGTCGAGAAGATCCACCGCGCGGGCCTCGGCGTCGGCCTTCTCCCGCAGTGCCAGCCATTCCGGAGCGAAGCTCATCCGCGCACCCTAACCAGCACGCGGGCCATCTCCTCGGCGGCTTCCCGCCATCCCGCCAGCCGGTCCCGCCGCAGGTGAGCCGCGTCACGGAGGTCCCGACGCACCCGCTCGTCGTCGAACCAGCGCCGGAGTGCACCGGCCAGCGCGGGGACGTCTCCGGGCGGCACGAGCACTCCGCCGCCGCCCAGCGCGTCCGGCACGGAACTGGCCACGACCGGGATCCCGCGGGCCAGCGCCTCGGTGACGACCATGCCGTAGGTCTCGGCCCGCGACGCCAGCACGAACAGGTCAGCGGCCGCGTACGCCCGGTCGAGCGGCGGGCCGTCGAGCGGGCCGGTGAACCGGACGCGGTCGCCGAACCCGTCGGCCACGCGCCGCAGCCGCCGCACGTGCTCGTCGTCCCGCAGGGGCCCGACGCAGTCCAGCGTCCACGGCACGTCGACCAGCGTCGCCAGCGCGTCGAGCAGCACGTCGTGTCCCTTGCGCGGGGTCACCGACGCCACGCAGAGCAACCTCGACACCCCGTCCGTGCCGGGCGCGAGATCCGCCGGGTCGACACCCGGCGTGACCGTGTGCACCCGGTCCGGCGCCAGGCCGTGGTGCTCGACCAGCCGCCGCGACGCCCACGGGCTGGTCCCGACGACCGCGGCGGCCGCGGCCAGCACCCGTCGTTCGGCGGCGTCCAGCTCGGCCGCGACACCGGGCTCGATCCCGGTCTCGTCGGCCAGCGGCAGGTGCACCAGCACCACCAGCCGCAGCCGGTCGGCGTGCGGCACGACGACGTCCGGCACCCCGCACGCCACCAGCCCGTCCAGCAGCACGACCTCGCCGTCCGGCACCTCCGCAAGCGTTCGCGCCAGCTCCTCGCACGCCTGGGGCCCCGGCCGCGGCCACGCCCCGGCGACGGCGGTCTCGATCACGTCCACGCCCAGCCCGACCAGTTCCCGGAGGACCCGCCGGTCGTAGACGTTGCCGCCGCTGGGGATCGACAGGTCGTCGACCCCAGCGGGCAGCACGACGTGGATCGTCACAGCGCGCGTTCGTAGCTCGCCCACGCCACGTGCGACTCGTGCAGTGTGACCTCGATCGCGGACAGACCCTTCGCGCCTTCACCGAGAGCGCCCGCGTGCACGCGGGCCGCGAGCTGGTCCGCGATGTGCTTCGCGAGGAACTCCGTCGAGGTGTTGACGCCCTCGAACTCGGGTACCTCGTCCAGGTTCCGGTAGTTGAGCGCCGAGAGGACGGTGCCGAGTTCCGTTGTGGCCAGTCCGATGTCGACCACGATGTTGTCCGCGTCGAGATCAGTCCGTTTGAACCGAGCGTCCACCACGAACGTTGCCCCGTGCAGGCGCTGGGCCGGACCGAAGACCTCGCCGCGGAAGCTGTGCGCGACCATCACGTGGTCGCGGACGGTGATGCTGAACAGGGTGACCTCCACCAGGTGAGCGGGTTACGGTGCAATCCCGGCCGAGCGTAATGACGTCCGACCGGTGTCGGGTGACGAGGGGATCGGATGTACGAGCAAGCCATCAGTCACGAAGACGTCGCCGAGTCCGATCTGGTGACACGCCGCGGCACCTTCCGCGCCGTGGCCTTCCGGGCCGACGGGCACGAGCACATGGCGCTGGTGCACGGCAAGACGCGCATGCGCGAGAACGTGCTCGTCCGCGTTCACTCGGAGTGCATGACGGGTGACATCTTCGGCGCCATGCGCTGCGAGTGCGGCGAGCAGCTCGACGCCGCGCTCGACCGGATAGTCGCCGAGGGCAGCGGGATCCTGATCTACCTGCGCGGCCACGAGGGCCGCGGCATCGGCCTGGTGGAGAAGGTCCGCACCCACGTGCTCCAGGACGAGGAGGGCCTCGACACCCTCGACTCCGCCACGACGCTGGGCCTGCCGATCGACACCAGGGACTACGGCCCCGCGGTGAAGGTCCTCAAGCACCTGCGCGTCGCGTCGGTCCGGCTCATGTCCAACAACCCGGACAAGATCCAGGCGCTCGAGTCGAACGGCATCACCGTCACAGCCAGGGTCCCGCTCCTGGTGCAGCCGAACGACCACAACATCGGCTACCTGACGGCCAAGCGCGACCGCCTGGGCCACGACCTCCCGCAGGTCGACGTGTTCACCACGGACCTGCACCACGCGGCCGACCGTTGACCCACCACGACCTGCTCCCCATCGCCCGCGAAGCAGTGGCGATGGGGAGCAGGATCATCCACTCCCGCCCGTTCGACCACGTCACCGCGAAAACCGAACGCGACCTGGTCACGGACATCGATCTGGCGGTCGAAGACGCCCTCCGCACCTTCTTGCAAGCCGAGGCCCCCCACGTGGGCGTGCTGGGCGAGGAACACGGCCACACCGGCCCAACCGACCTCTGGTGGGCCCTGGACCCGATCGACGGCACCACGAACTTCGCCCGCGGCATCCCGCTGTGCGCCGTCTCCCTGGCCTTGGTCTCCGACACCACCAGCGTCCTGGCGGCGATCACCCTGCCGTTCCTCGGCGTCGACTACCACGCCGTCCGCGACGAGGGCGCTTACGCCGGAACCCGCCGCCTCCACACGTCCCCGGTGACGGACGTGGCGGACGCCGTGATCTCCATCGGCGACTTCGCCGTGGGCGAGGACGCGGCGACGAAGAACGCCGTCCGCATAGCCCTGCTCACCCGCCTGGGCGCGACCGCCCAACGCATCCGCATGATCGGCACCGCCGCCATCGACCTGGCCTGGGTAGCGGAGGGCAAACTGGACGCCACGATCATCCTGTCCAACATGCCGTGGGACACGATGGCGGGCGCACTGCTGGTCCACGAGTCAGGTGGTCTGGTCCTGGACCTGGACAACACCCCGCACACCTCCGCCTCCACCGCCACGATCGCGGTCACCGCGGGCCTGCGCCAGGTGGTCGTGAACACCCTCCACCAGTCCTTTGAGGACACTCAGGCCTGACCCGCCGCTCTCCCTTCTGGCTGACCCCTGCCCAGGTCCTCCTTCCCAACCTGCCCGACAGCGCCTCAACCAGTCACACCCGGCCCGCTACTCGCACAGGAGTACTCGCCCTTGACCACCCGAGGTACTCGTGTTTGAGTACCTCCCATGAGTGCTACCCGGTTGTTCATCCTCGGCGCGCTGACCAGTGGCGGACCCATGCACGGCCACCAGATCCGGCGGGCCGCGCAGGAGGACCGCACCGAGCTGTGGGCCGACGTGAAACCGGGATCGCTCTACGGGGCGCTGCACCGGATGGCGACCGACGGCGTGATCGAGGCCGTGCGGACCGAACGCGACGGTAACCTGCCGGAGCGCACGGTCTACGGCGTCACGGACGCCGGGCGCGCGGAGTTGGCGAAGCTCCGGCTCGGGATCCTCACCGACGCACGCCTGCGACCCGATCCCATCGACCTCGCGCTCGTCTACACCGACGACCTGCCGCGCGAGGAGCTGCGCGCGCGCGTCGAGACCCGGCGCGCGGCCGTCGACACGACGTTGTCGGGCTGGCTGGAGTTGCGCGAGCAGGCCGCCCCGTACCTGACCGGTCTGGAGCCGCTCGGCTTCGACCACACGATCATGCGGCTGGAGACCGAGCTGGCGTGGCTCGACCGGCTGCTCGGCGAACTGGGGAGAAAACCATGACCAAGGTGCTCATCGCGGGCGGTGGTGTCGGCGGTTTGGCGCTGGCGCAGGCGTTGCGGAAGGCGGGCGTGCCGGTGGAGGTGTTCGAGCGCGACGCCGAGGCCGACGACTGGCTGCTCGGGTACCGCATCCACGTCAACCGCCACGGCGGCCAGGCGTTGCGCCGCTGCCTGCCGGAACCGCTGTGGGAAGCTTTCGTCGCCACCGCCGGCCGCCCCGGCGCGGGCTTGACGTTCCACACCGAGCAGCTCACCGAACTCCTGCACGTCGAGGAGGAGCTGATGACCGGCGGCTCCCCGGACGGCCACCACGCGGTCAGCCGCATCGCCTTGCGCCGCCTGCTCCTCACCGACTTGGACGTCCACTTCGGACGGACGTTCGAACGCTACTCCCTCGACGACGACACCGTCACCGCGCACTTCACCGACGGCTCCACGGCTGTCGGCGACGTCCTGATCGGCGCGGACGGCGCGAACTCCACGGTCCGCGGCCAACTCCTCCCCGACGCCAAGCGCGTCGACACCGCCGTCCACGGCGTGGCCGGCCGCCTGCCCCTCACCGACGAGACCCGCGCCTGGCTCCCGGACCGCGTCAAGAACGGCCTGAGCATCGTCCTGCCGACCGACGACGAGTTCTTCTTCAGCGCCGTGTTCGACGGCCGCCGCCGCACCGCCGACGCCTTGGCCGCGGGCACCGACCTGGTCGACGAGGAGATGCTGGACACCGTCTCGGACTACCTCCTGTGGGCGTTCGCCACCCGCCACTCGCCGACGGACGGCGTGGCACCGCTCATCCGCGACTGGCACCCGGTGCTCCAGCGCGTGGTCGCCGAGACCGACCCCGCCACCGTGCACACCATGCGGTTCAAGACGTCCGCCCCGGTCACCCCGTGGCCCACCACCAGGGTCACGCTCCTCGGCGACGCCATCCACAACATGACCCCCGTCATGGGACTGGGCGCCAACACCGCCCTCCGCGACGCCGCCCTGCTCGCCCACCAGCTCACCGCGGTCCACCACGGCGCTCCCCTGCTCGACGCCCTCGCCGAGTACGAACGCCGCATGCTCGCCTACGGCTTCGAGGCGGTCACCACGTCCCGCGACCGCGCGTACGAGTTCACCTCGCCCAACCCGATCGCCAAACGCGCCATGCGCGCCTGGCTGCGCCTGTGCGCGGCGATCCCGCCGATGAAGCGCGCGGCCTTCCGCGACAAGTGGACCGACGACACCGCGGGCCTCCCACCCGTGACCGCACCGTCCCGCTGATCAGGCCCGCACGACCGGCAGGCTCTCCAACCCCCGCATGACCCGCGACGGCCGCCACCGCAGATCCCGCTCGTCGACGGCGAACCGCACGTCCCCCAACCGCTCCAGCAGCAACCGGAACGCCACCGCACCCTCCATCCGGGACAGCGCCGCCCCGATGCAGACGTGCGGGCCCCGCCCGAACGCGAGGTGCTCGTTCGGCGTCCTCTCCAGGTCCAGCCGGTCCGGGTGGGGGAAGCGGATCTCGTCGCGGTTGGCCGACCCGATCAGCAGGCTCACGACGTCACCGGGGTTGATCACCTGGTCGCGCACCCAGATCGGCGCGACGGCCACCCGGAACGTCGCGTCCCGCACCGGCGAGTCGTACCGCAGCAGCTCTTCGAGGCCCGTCCGGATCAGCGCGGGGTTCCGCCGCAGCCACCGCATCTCGTCGGGGTGGCGCAGCAGCGCGTGCATCCCGTTGCCGATGAGGTTCACGGTCGTGTCGTGCCCCACCAGCAGCAACAGGTAGGCGGTGCTGACCAGTTCCTCGTCGGTCAGCTCCACCTTCGCGTTGACCAGCGCGCCGAGGAGGTCCAGTTCCCCGACGGGCTTGCCGCGCTTGCGCTCCACCAGTTGGTTCAGGAACGCCCGCAGCCGCTTGTCGCTGCGGTGGCCGCTGGTGGGCACGACGGTGTTGGACAGCATCTTCCGCGTGGCGGGGGTGTTCATCTCCTCCGGCACCCCGAGGATCGCGCAGATCAACGCGAACGTCAGCGGCAGCGCGAACTCGCCGACCACGTCGACCCCGCGTTCCGGGTCGACCCGGTCCAGCAGCCGCTTCGCCGTCCGCTCGACCAGCGGCTCCAGCGCCGCGATCCGGCTCGGCAGGAACGCCGCCCCCACCAACCGCCGCAACCGCGTGTGCTCGGGCGGGTCGGCGTGCACCAGGTGCTTGTTCAACCCCTCGGGCCCGGCCCGGTACCCGGCCACGCGCTCGGGGTCCTTGCTCAACCTCTCGTCGGCCAGCAGGCACTTCACGTCGTCATAGCGCGACACGTGCCACACCACCCGCCCGTCCCGCTTCACCTCGGGGTACGCGGGCGCGGTCTGCCGCAGCCACCGGAAGTACGGGTACGGATCACTGCCCCGCAACTGCAAGAGCACGGAAGGCGGCTTCACCAGCACAGGTGCGTCAGCCATGGACTCACGTCCCCTTCACTCCGACGGATTCGCCCCGAAACTAATGACCCCCACCACCTCCGTCCACTTGATCACCACACCCCTCCGCAGCCGTTCTCACACCCCGTGAAACTCCCCCACCACGAACGAGCAACCACCCACCACGAAAGACTGAACTTCCCACCCACGCCTCCGCAACGCACGAGAAACGCGTCACCACAACCAGCACTGCACCGCCACAGGAACAACCCGTTCGGGAATCACGTCACCACGCACCCGACCACCGCTGCAATCGGATACACGGAGAAATCGTGCGCCGACCGGAAAATCCCGATCGACGCACGATTTCCACGCAGAGGAGAACCACGGAGCCAAGACTCATCAATTCACCCGGAACGCTCACCGAAAACCGGAAGAAGCACCATTCACCGACGTGGAAAATCTCGTCGCCGAACGACCCGTCGCCTATTCCTCCAGGTCGATCCGCGCGTGCGGACCGCAGAATCCGGTGACCCGGTCCAACACGTCACGCAGCACTTCGGCCGCGTCGTCGTCCGCGGCCCGCTCGACGCCCGAGGTCAGTTCGGCGATCAGGTCGGAACGGCTCGTTCCCGCCGCGTTGGCCGCCCGGAGTTCCGCGACCAGGGATTCGACATCGCCCCCGGACGCCGTGGCGTCGATGAGCGCCGCCCGTTCTTCTCCGTCCACTCCTGCTCCTGCCATGTTCGCGCACGCCGGGACGGGTGGGGCCACGACCGTCCACAGGTTGGCGGTGGACTGCACGTAGCCCTGGAAGTCCGCCAGCGGCATCATCCCCGCGGGCGAGATGAACCCGTGGGCGGGGTTGTGCGGGTCGGCCGCGTACGCCAGTTCGTTGACCGGGAACAGCGCGGTGTTGACCTGCCACACCCTCAGCGCCGCCTTGTTGTTCGTCCCGTTCCACGTCGTGTTGCTCGGCCTCCGGTGCCGCGGCAGGTTGCACCCGTTCCCCGGCGCCACGGACGCCCCCTGCGGGGCTCCTGCGTTGGTCGGCGCGACCCAGGGAACGCCGTTGTTGAGGTAGGTGGTGACGTCCGCGGGGCGGACGCCGAGCTGGTCGCCGTTGGCGTTGCCGATGACCGGCATGCCGCTGGCGGCGTCGAGCAGGATCCCGCGGAAGACGATCGGCATGGTCGCCCCTACCCGGCGTGATGGTTGTACGCGACGAAGCAGTAGCTGGCCACGCCCGCGGGCTTGTCCTCCACGTCGTGCGCGCAGGCCGTGACCATGTAGCAGTCGACGATGAGCCCGTCCGGGAAGTTGTAGCGCTTCGAGAACGGCGTCCAGTCCAGCGACTCCTCCTTGAACCGCGCGGCGAACAGCCCGCCGAGGTTCTGCGACAGCTCGATCGAGTCGGCGGGCGCGATCGAGTCCTTGAACACGCCCTGGAGGTAGGCCGTGATGTCCTTGATGCCGTTGCTCTGGTCCCAGACGATGACGTCCTCGGCGGCCGCGATGGGCAGGTCACCGGTGGTCGGCTGCGACCGCAGCCCCTGGTAGTAGTAGCCGTACTGGGACGCGAAATTGGTTTCGCAGTACTGCCACGTGTCCGTGGTGATGATGCTCCCGTCATCATCCCCCGACGCGGCCGCCACCGCTTTCCGCTCGGCGTAAGCAGCCCCCGAAAGCAACGCCTCCGCCGCTTTCGCCAACGCCTCGAGCGCGATCGGCGCCAGAATCTTCACCACTGTCACAACGCCCTGCCCCATGACCGACCTCCTGCTGCCTCGACCTTCACCGCATTGCCGAATTCAGGAGTACGGCAGCACAAAGATCCAAACAAGTTCCCCCGACCCGAACACCCATTTGCGGCACCTAGTGGGTGACGGCGTGACTTTTCGCTGTTCCGACAGAAATTCACGGAACATCTTCACGTAAAAGGGAAAACGACGAACGACAACCGGGACGCGATCATCCACAACGAGCACAAAACGAAGATCGCCCGCCGACCCTGTTCGCACAGGCCCAACGGGCGATTCTCCTACTGCTACCTCACATTGTGGAGCTGAGGGGACTCGAACCCCCTGTCCCTCAACACTGCCAGCGCTGTTCAACAAGCCCCTGACCAGCGCGAACAGAGAACCACCACGTCAGCCGGTGCCGTTCACCGCTGTTCGAAACCGTCGCGCTTCGGTCAACTCCGCCGCCTGCTCCAGATCTGCTCCACGCACCACAGCATGAAGAGGGATGGAGGTCGCGCTCACCCGTCGAACACGCGTTCCCACGTGCGGTGCGAAGCTCGGCTCGCCCTCCCATGGTTCCGCGGTCAACCACTCGCCTCGCGCACGCCACGGCGCTGTCGTCGCCCGCAGGCCCTGTTCGCCCGCTGCACAGCTGCTCAGTCGCCGTCCACGGCGCGGTACTACCCTTTGCCTCCACCCGGCCGGCTCGGAACGCAATTCGTCCCGTCCGGATCGACTCAGATCCAAGAGGACGACGAGTGGCGGAGCTCGCGGGGCGTGCGACCGGTCGTTGGCGGATCGTGGAGATGGACCCGGCCAGCGGGCGCGGCTGGGTTGTCCTCGCCGAGAACGGCACGCTCACTGGGAACCTGTTCATCCACTTGGGAGAGGACTCGGGCTTCCGCGCCACACCGCTCACCGGGACCGGGAAGCGGAACGGGCGTTGAGCGAGTACCAGTACTACGAATTCGTCGCGCTGGACCAACCACTCAACACGAAGGCGCAGGCTGAGGTCCGCGCCCTGTCCACCCGCGCACGGATCACCGCCACCAGCTTCGTCAACGAGTACGAGTGGGGCGACCTTCGAGGCGACCCCGGCCGATTGGTGGAACGCTACGACGACGCGCACCTCTACTTCGCCAACTGGGGCACCCGACGCCTCCTGCTGCGTCTGCCGCGCGGTCTGCTCGACCTGGACGTGGTCGAGCCCTACCTCGTGGACGAGCAGATCGAAGCCTGGACGACGGACACCCACCTTATCCTCGACCTGCACAACCATGACGAGGCCGGTGACTGGGACTACGAGCCACAGGGGGCGCTGTCCGCCATCGTCGGTGTGCGGAACGAACTCGCCGCCGGTGACCACCGCGCGCTGTACCTGGCGTCGCCGGTCGGGTACGGCACCTGGGAACGCGACGAGGAAGCGTTCGACCGCGCCGAGGACGACGAGCCGGAACCACCCGTGCCCGCTGGATTGCGCGCACTCACCGCGGCACAGCGCGCCTTGGCCGACTTCCTCCGCCTCGATGACGACCTGCTCGCGGTCGCCGCCGAGACGAGCCCACTGCTCGACGGGACCACCGACGTCCCGGACCAGCTGGCGGCCTGGCTGACGGTGGTGCCCGGCACCGAGAAGGACCGCCTGCTGCAGCGCGTCGTCCAGGATCAGGCGGCGACCGTGCGGATGGAGCTGCTGCGTCGATTCCACGACCGCACCACCCCGCTCGCAACACCACCGCGGCGCACCGCGAAGACCGCCCGGACGAGTTCGCCCGGCGCCACGCTGCCCTCCGACCAGCGCACAAGAACAAGCCCAGCCTCATCGCCCGTCTGGCACACGTGAACCTGTGACCACCGACCTGGCACCACGCGCACCGGAGGTGCAGTTCGCCCACGAGCCCTCCGGCGGTTGTGGAAACCTGACCGCGTGAACCGTTCGGAACCGGCCACGCCCGATCCTCCACTGGGCGAGGGGAACGTGAACCGGGTGGATTCCTCTCCGGAGCTAGCAAGGCTCACCGAGCAGGAGGCTTTCGCCAACCTGCGTACCGTGCTCGAACTGTGCGCGGCCGGGGAGGTGAAGTGCAGCGACAAGACCAGCCGCCCGTCCGCCGCGACCATCCGCACCATCGGTGCGCACCTCGCACAGGGCGACTTCTACGCCGAGGAGCCCATCGCCGCGTTCGCGTGGCCGTTGCTGCTGCAAGCCGGTGGCTTCGCCGCGCTCGACGGCACCCGCCTCCGACTGACCCCGAAAGGCCGTTCGGTACTGGGGAAACCATCTGCGGAAAACATCCGGCACCTGTGGCGACGCTGGCTCACACACGCGGTCATCGACGAGTTCAGCCGGATCGAGCGGATCAAGGGCCAGCACGCTCCCAACGTTCTCACCTCGGCCAAGACCCGACGACGGATGGTCGCCACGGCGTTGGCCACCTGTCCTGAAGGTGACTGGCTGGACGTGGGCGTCCTGTTCACCAGGATGCGGCACGGCAACATGAGCCCCACCGTCGTCCGCTCCGACAGGGCGTTGTGGAAGCTCTACCTCGTCGACCCGGAGTACGGCAGTCTCGGCTACGAGGGCTACCACGAGTGGGAACTGCTCGAAGGCCGCTACACCCTGGCCGTGTTGTTCGAGTACGCGGGCACTTTGGGCTTGGTCGACCTCAAGTACACCCCCGCTGCCGAGGCGCGCTACGACTTCCGCGACAACTGGGGCGCCGACGAACTGGACGCGCTGAGCCGCTACGACGGCCTCCAGGAGATCAGGCTCACCGCCTTGGGCGCCTACGCCCTCGGTCTGGTCGACACCTATCGGCCCCCGGTGGCGGGTTCCCGGCCGCTCAAGGTGCTGACCAACCTCGACATCGTCGCCACAGGGGATGTCACTGCCGCGGACCGGCTCGTCCTGTCCGCCTGGGCGGAGCAATCCGCGGACCGCGTCTGGGCGGTGTCGGCCGCCGGCCTGCTCTCCGCGCTCGGCAACGGCCGTGCTCTCCGCGAGTTCGCCGACTTCTTGGCCGAACGGACCGAACACGACCTGCCCGACGCGTTTCGCGTCCTGGTCGAGGACGTCAACCGGCGGAGCACCCAGCTCACCGACCTCGGCCAGGTCCGCCTGATCGAATGCGCCGACCCCGCATTCGCCGCGTTGATCACCCACGACCGCGCTCTGCGCGGGCTGTGCCGCCCGATCGGCGACCGCCACCTCGCCGTCCGCCCGGATCAGGAGCTGAAGTTCCGCAAAGCCCTGCTGGGGTTGGGCCACGTCGTGCCGGAGCGCTGATCGACGACCGCCTCTGCCAAGGTTGGGGTCGTGCGCGCGTTGGACCGACTCGGATCGCCTGCCCTGATGCCGTTGTGGAAGGCCGTGCACGACCGGATGTCCTCAGGACGGCAGGTCAGCCGGGTCAAGATAGGCCCCCTCGACGAGGAGCAGCGGTCTGCTGTGGCCGACCTGCTGGGAGCCGACCGCCTGCCGGGCGAGTACACGACGGTGTCGGTGGCCATGCTCGAAGAACTGCTCTCGGCCTCTGTGGGCGCGGGAGTGCGTGAAGTGGTGACGTCCCTCCTGGGCCCTCTGGACGACAGGGCGGCGCGGCGGGCAGCGGGGGCGGCTGAACGGTCCGAGCTGTGGGAGTGGCTGGTCAGACACCCTGTCGTGGTGGCCCAGCCGGTGTTGCGGGAGTGGGTGGACGCCGTTCGGCGAGCTGGGCTCATCGGTGGTTCCGCCGAGCGCACCAGGAAGGAACTCGACCGCGCCCTTCGGGTGTTCGGCGCCCTGCCCGCGACAGGTGTGCCGCTCCCCGTGCTGGCGGAAGACCTGCTCGGTGACCCGCACGCCCTGGACGAGGGAACGCGGTGCGCCGGGCTGGTCCTGCGGGCGCTGGCGGTGCTCCACGCCGTGGAGCTGCCACAGGACGCGCAGGAGCGGCGTGCGCTGTGGGAGAGCGCCGGGGTGGTCGAGGACGAGCTGTCGTCGGTCGTCCTGGCCGCCGGGCTGCGGTTGAGCGGTGTCGGCGGTCGGGTGCTGCGGGTGTGCGCGGATGGAGGGCACGTCGCGGCCCTGACGTTGGCGCAGGTCCGGGCGACGTCGTTCACCGGGGTGCCGCGGGACGTGTGGGTTTTCGAGAACCCGAGCGTGCTCGCGGTGGCGGTCACGCGGTTCGGGACCTCGTGCCCTCCGGTCGTGTGCGCGTCGGGTTGGCCCAACAGCGCGGTGATCGCACTGCTGCGCGGGCTGGCCGCGGCGGGGTCCGCTCTGCACTACCACGGCGACTTCGACGGCGAGGGCGTGCGGATCGCCGCGCACGTGGCGGCGCGCACCGGCGCCGAACCGTGGCGCATGGCCACCGACGACTACCTGCGGGCCTTGGGCGGCGGCACGCCCGTGGGGAGGGTCACCGAGGCGCCCTGGGACAGCCGGCTGGCGGACGTGATGCGCGAGCACGGGTCAGCGGTTTCGGAAGAGCGGGTCACCGCTCGGCTGCTGGACGAGCTCGAAGAATGCGGACGGGCTGTCGGTGGTCTGCCGTAGCGTGCTCGATCGACGGGAGGAGGGGGCCTTGGCGGCCATGCGCGTGCCCCCGGAGATGTTCCGGTTCACCACGGGCGAGCGGGCGGAGCTGTACGTCGCGATCCTGCACGCGTTCGGTGAGGCCAACGAGCGGTTGGAGACCGCTCTGGGATTGGACGACGTGCGGGCGAGGCTTCGCTCGATCGGGTGGCTCGATCCGGTGGACGACAAGGACCTCACCGAAGCGCTGGCAAGCCTGCGCGGCTGGCGGCTGCTCGACGTCACCCAGAACCACGCCGAGAACTACCGGACGGCCGACGAGTACGAGCGGCGCAACGTCCAGTACTCCCTGACCAAGCAAGGTGAGGCCGCTCTGGCGGGGGTGGCGCACGCCATGGGCGTGCTGGCCTCCACCGGGGCGCTCCAAACCGCTGTGCTCGACGCCATCGCGGACCGGCTCGGGGAACTGGCCGCGCACCTGGGCGATCCCGCCGCACCGGATCGCCGGGTCTTCAGCGCGCTGGTCGAACTGGAAGGGCACTTGGAGGCGCTGCGGGGCAACACCAAGCAGTTCAACGGCGAACTCCAACGCCTGCTGCGTGCCGAGGGAGCCGACCAGGACACCTTCCGCGAGGTCAAGGCGGCGACCGTGGCCTACCTCCAGGAGTTCACCACGAACCTGGAGCAGCGGACGCACGCGATCGCCAACCGGATCGCCTTGGTCGAGGGCCACGGGATCGCCCTCCTGCACCACCGGGCGCTGATCGGCGCCGAACTCCCGCCCACCGCGGGCGACGGCACGGACGTGGCGTGGCTGGAACTGCGCCGGGCCAGGTGGGAAGGGTTGCGGGCGTGGTTCCTACCGGTGGACGGCAGCACGCCCCGCGCGGAGCAGCTGTTCGCGGTCGCCAGACGGGCGATCATCGCGTTGCTGCAGGTCCTGGACCGGATCACCGAGTCCCGACGCCGATCGACCAGCGCGGCGGCCGACTTCCGCGAGCTGGCCCGCTGGTTCGCCGCAGCGCCGTCGGAAGACGATCTGCACCTCTTGTGGTCCACCGCTTTCGGCCTCGGGTCCGCCCGGCACGCGCACCTCGGGCACGCGGACCCGGAACTGGTCAGCTCGTCGGCCAGGTGGGTCGACGCACCGCCCGTGGAGGTGTCCGCGCTCCTGCGCAGCGCGGGCCAGACCGAGCGGTTCAGCCGCACCGGGCGGGTGCGCGACGTGGCAGAGGTCAAGGCGGTGCGCGCCGAGCGGGCTCGTGCGGAGCGCGCCGCGCTGAACGCCGCCTGGGATCGGCTGGACACCGGTGGCGGCATCCGGATCTCCCGGTTCGCACACCTGGAGCACGAGGTGCTCGAACGGCTGCTGGACCTGCTCGGACGGGCCCTCGGCACAGCACCGGACCAGCACGGCGTCCACCGGTCCACCACGGGCGACGGGCGGGTGGAGATCCTGCTGACCCCGCCGGATGAGCACCGGGAGCAGGCGGTGATCCAGACGCCGCGCGGGACGTTCACCAGCCTGGACTACGACGTCGAGATCCGGACGCCGGGTGCACGACCGCGACGTGCGGCCGGAGGGGGTGCGGCCGGATGAGCAACCTGGCGAACCAGCTGGTCATCGCCGAACGCGAAGAGGTCGCGCGGGCGATCCGCCTGCTCCTGGCGGAGCCGCTGATCAGCGCCAGGACCACTCCGGAAACCTTCGACCTCGTGCGCAAACGGCGGGACCCGGTCGAGAAGTGGTTCGACTACTACTGCGGGTGGACGCTCGTGGTCGAACCACGCCTGGGGTACGCGCGGTTGGCCAAGGTCGGGGTCGCCACCGACCCCACCCGTCCGGCACGGCGGCACCGCACGGGCCGTGCCCCGTTCGACCGCCGCCGCTACACCCTGCTGTGCGTGGTGGCCGCCGAACTGCTGGGCATCCCGGTGACCACCATCGGGCTGTTGGCCGACCGCGTCGTCCAGGCGTCGGCCGCGGACCCGGCGCTGCCGCCGTTCGACACGTCCAGCCGCGCCGAGCGGATGGCGTTCGTCGACGCGCTGCGCCTGCTGGAGTCGCTCGGAGCCGTCGAGGTGGTGGACGGCGCCACCGACGCGTTCGTGGACTCCGCCACGGCGAAGGTCCTCTACCGGGTGGACGCGACACTGCTCATGCGCCTGCCCGCGGCGCCGGTCGGCGCCTCACAGGTGGCGGTGCCCGCGGACGAGGTCCCGCTGCGCTTCCCGGAACTGCTGACCAGGCTGTCCCACGAAGGGCGCTACGGCGACGACCAGGTGTCCGACGTGCGGCGCAACCTCCGACTGCGGCACTCGGTGTTCCGCAAGCTGGTCGAGAACCCGGTCGTGCACCGCGACGAGCTGCCGCCCGCGGAACTCGCCTACCTGGAATCCCCGACCGGCGGGCAACTCCTGCGCCGGGCCGCCGACCAGGCGGGCTTCCTGGTGGAGGAACGCGCTGAAGGCGTCATGCTGATCGACCCGGACGGCTTGGCCACGGACAGCCGGTTCCCCGACGACTCCGGCAACGCCAAGGTCGCCGCCCTGCTGCTCCTGGACGGGATCGCGTCCGTGCCGGGACCGGTCGCCGTCGAGCAGCTGCACAGCGAGGCCGACGCACTGCTGAGCCGCTTCCCCAAGTGGGCCAAGGGCTACCGCGCCGAGAACGGTTCCGCCCGACTGGTCGCCGACGCCTTGGACGTGCTCGGTGCGTTCGGGCTCATCCGGGTTGACGGCGGAATCGTGCGAGCCCGCCCGGCCGCCGCTCGCTACGCGGTGACCCGAACCAGCACCGACGACGTCGAGGACGAGCCATGACGGTGACCGAACTACCACGCACCACCGCCATCGCCGAACCCGAGGCGACGGCCAGGTGGGCGCCGGAACGCGCCGGGATCCTGAACGTGTGGCGCTACTACGACGAGGTCTTCCGGTTCCACAAAGGACGGTTGCTGCTGCGCGGCCCCAACGGCACCGGCAAGTCCAAGGCGCTGGAGCTGCTCCTGCCCTTCCTGTTCGACGCCAACCTGCGTGCCAACCGGCTCTCCACGTTCGGCACGTCCGAACGCACCATGCACTGGAACCTGATGGGAGAAGGCACCACCGGCACCACCAGAGTCGGGTACGTGTGGCTGGAGTTCCGCCTCCCCTCCGAGGACGGCTCTCCGGACAGGTGGTTCACCTGCGGCTCGCGGCTGGCCGCGACCAAGCACACCACCACCGTGCACCCGGACTACTTCACCACCGACCTGCGCATCGGTGTGCCGGACGGTCTCTCGCTCACCGACCCGAACGGCGCACCCCTCACGGCCAAGGCACTGGAAGCCGCACTCGGCGAGCACGGTGTGCTCCACCAGAACGCCGCCGACTACCGCACCACCGTGCGCTCGACCCTGTTCCACGGGTTGAGCGAGCAGCGCTTCGAGGCGCTCATCACGGCCCTGCTCCAGCTCCGCACGCCGAAGCTCTCGCAACGGCTCGACCCGGTGCTGCTGTCCACGCTGCTGTCCAAGGCGCTACCGCCACTGGGGGACGCGGAGATCAGCGATCTGGCTGAGGGCTTCGAGCGCCTGGACCGGCAGCGTGAACAGCTCAACCGCTTGGACGCGGAAGTGGAGGCCGCGCAGCGCCTCAGGATCAGGCAACGCGCGTACGCCCAGCGCGTGCTGCGCGCCGCCGCGGCGAAGCTGATCTCCGCGACGACCGAACTGGGCAACCTGGCGGAGACCGCGAAGCTCTCGGAAGAGGAGTACCACCGCGCGGTGCGGCGCAAGGAAGAAGCCGAAGCACGCGACGAACTGCTGGAACAGCACATCGTCAAGACCGAGGGTCGAGTCCAGGGCCTGACCGGCAGCGAGGCGTACCGGCAGGGTGAACAGCTCGACCGGCTGCGAATCCAGGTGCGCCAGGCTCGCACGACCGCCGACACCAGGCGTGGCGACGCGGCCAGACACCGCAAGATCGCCCAGACCGATGCGGACAGCGCGAGCGCCGCCGCCCGGCACGCGGAGGCACGGACCAAGAACGTCGGGGAGTTGGGCGACATCGCCTCGACTGCCGCCGCGCGCGTCGGCCTCTCCTCGGTGCACGCCGAGATCATCCGAGCCCTCGCCGACCCTTCGCGGTCACGTGCCTTGCTGCGCGCCGCCGTGCAGGCGCGTGGTGAACAGGTCGAGGCCGTGCGCGCCGCGTTGACCGAACACGGGGAGGCGATCGCCGGCAGGGAGGACGCGGAGCAGGCACTCGACGAGGCCAGGGAAGCGCTCACGGAAGCGGCCGAACGGCGTGCCGAGCTGAGCGACAGCCGCGACGAAGCGCTCGCGGAACTGCGGGCCGCCATCCTGTCCTGGGCGGCGGACTGCCGCGAACTCACCTTCCCCGAGCACGGAGCGCTAGCGGACCTCGCCGCGTCGGAGACCGCCCTGCTGACCGAGGTAGACGCCGTCGCGAGCCGCGTGCTGGACACCGTCACCAGGGAGGAGACCCTGGCCGAAAAGGCGCTGGGCGACGCCCAGGACGAACGCGGCGCACTGCGCGAGGAGGTCCGGCGGCTGCTGGCCGAGCAGGACTTGCCGCCCCGGCCACCGCACACCCGCACCACCGACCGCACGGCGTTGAACGGCGCGCCGCTGTGGCGGCTGGTCCGTTTCGCCGACGCGGTGCCCGAGGACGTCCGCGCGTCTGTCGAAGCCGCGCTCCAAGCGTCGGGGCTGCTGGATGCCTGGGTCGGCCACGACGGCGTGATCACCGGGCACGACACGTTCGCCGTGCTCGACGCCGTGCCCGCGGCACCGGGCCGATCACTCACCGATGTCCTCGTGCCCGAACTCGACGCACCCGTGGCCGCCCGCCTCGTCAGCCGCCTGCTGAGCGACGTGGCCTACGGAGACCAGCCACCGGAGGGGCACCCGGCGGCGATCGGCGCCGACGGCGGCTGGCGCATGGGCAACCTGCGCGGCACCTGGCACAAGGACGAGGCCGCGCACATCGGCGCGCTCGCCAGGCAGCGGGCCCGGCAGCGCCGGTTGACCGAACTGCGCGAGCGGATCACCGCGTGCGACGAGCAGATCGAGACGCACAACGCCGCGCTGCGCTCGCTGGCATCACGCAGATCAGCCGTCCAAGCTGATCGGAACGCTCGACCGGACCACGCCGCCGCGAACGCGGCGCTGGAGGCGTTGAACAGAGCAGAGGCGGCGGTCACCACAGCTGATGGTGCGGTTCGGCGCTCGCTGGACACCCTGTCGAAGCGCGAGCAGCGCGTGGACCGCGCCCTGCGCGACCTGACCACGACGGCAGCCGAACACGGCCTCCCCACGGACCGAACAGCGCTCACCGCCGTCGCAACCGCCGTGAACGCCTTCCGGGGCGCCGCGGACACGTGGATCGACGAGCACGCCACCCTGGTCGCGGCTCGTCGTGAAGCCGGTCGAACGGCCGAGCAGGCTCAGCGCTCCCGACTCGCCGCCGAGCAGCGGGAGGACGAGGCCGACAGCGCCGAAGCCGTGGCCAACGGACTGGACGGCGAACTCGACGCCGTCGAGAGCACCATCGGCGTCGACTACAGGCAGGTGCTCGACGAACTCGGCACACTGCGAGTCGATCTCGCCGACCTCAAGGTCGAGGCGAACAAGAACCGGAGGGACATCAGCGTCCTGGCCGTGCGCCTCGGTGAGTTGACCAGCCAACGCGCCACCGACGCGGATGTCCGCGACCGCGCCACCGAGGTCCGCGACCAAGCAGCTACCCGCTTCCGCCACCTGGCGAACGGCAACTTGCCCGCAGACAGCGGTCTGGACGGCCTGACCCCCACGACGTCCAGCGGCGTCCGGGCGGCACTCGACGCGGCGCGGACCGTCGCGGCCACGTGGCCGACGGTGCCTCACACCCCGAAGAACCTCGGCGACGCCGCCCACCGGTTGGCCGAGGAGGTGCACGCCTCCCGCGAGGTACTGGGCGGTCGCGCCGACCTGGAACTCGACTCCGACGAGGACGTCCAGGTGTTCTCCGCGATGGTGGACGGGATCCGCCTCGGCGCTTCAGCGCTGTTCGACCGGCTGCGATCCGACGCGGAGCGCAGCCGGGAGGACATCACCGCACAGGAACGCGAACTGTTCGACCGAACCCTCACCGGCGACACCCGCCGCCACCTCGCCGCCCGCATCCGCCAGGCGCACGAGTTGGTCGACGGCATGAACACCCGCCTCGAGCGCGTGCGCACCGCGTCCAAGGTGGCGGTGCAGTTGGTGTGGGAGGTCTCGCCCGACCTGCCTGCCGGTACGAAGGCGGCCCGCGACCTCCTGCTCAAGGACCCGGTGCGGCTGAGCGACGCCGATCGCGAGTCGCTGCACCGGTTCTTCCGCGAACGGGTCGAGCAGGCCAAGAGCGACGAGACGTCCGCAGGCTGGGAGCAGCAACTGGGGCAGGTGTTCGACTACACAGCCTGGCACCGCTTCGTGGTGAAGCTAGACCGCATGAACGGCGCAGGCTGGCAGCCGTTGACCAAGAAACTCCACGGAGCCCTGTCCGGCGGCGAGAAGGCAATCGCCTTGCACCTACCGCTGTTCGCCGCCGTGGCCGCCCACTACCAAGCGGTCACCCAAGCACCGCGAGTCATCCTGCTCGACGAGGTCTTCGTCGGCGTCGACAGCGTCAACCGCGGCCAGGTGTTCGAACTGCTGTCCGTGCTGGACCTCGACCTGGTCCTCACCTCCGACCACGAATGGTGCACCTACCGCGAACTGGACGGCATCGCGATCCACCAGCTCATCGGCGGCGGAGACGGAGACGACGCCGTCACCACTGCCCGGTTCGTGTGGAACGGCACCGAAGTGCTCGACGACGAGGAAGTGAAGAACGACTGAGAAGCTCATGCCGGCTGATCTTGGATTTCCATTAAATCAATACATGGCGCATGCCAGAATACGAAATTCCTCAGACGGTCATCAGTCGCAACAAATCAATCCCAACCCTCACACTTAATCAAAAGAGACGAAGCCAAGCTTCTCTTTTTAGACACCAACGAACTGCGCTCAACACCTGCCAACGCATATCAACTGCATCGAAGTGCAGCCAACAAGCAGAGCCCCACTCTGCCAGAACGGGCCCCACACACCTCTGACCAGGTCAAACAGGGAACCTGCACGTCACGTTGTTCGGTTGGCCGCCGTTGAGGCCGCTTCGGAGCAGTTCAGCATCCCATGCTGCTCCAGATCCGCTCCTCCCAGCGCAGTGTGAACAATTAACCCATCCGTGGGATCTGCTCTGCAAGGAGGGCGGCCCAGCAGTGCCTAAACGATGCATCCCGCTTACCCGCTCCCTGACCCAGCGGTGAACCGTCGACCAGCACGAGCTAGCCAGATCTGAACGACGGGACCAGCCAGAGGATATTTGGCCGACGATCCACCGTGGACGAGAACGTCTTACACGCAGCACACGCCTGTCAAAGGTTCGGGTGGATCTTTTCAGACTTCATTGGCATCCGATGCAGCCTCGGGCGTCGGCACGATTGCCATCCAACAAACCAGGTAGATGTCGTCGAGGTTTGCGGGTGGCAGAGGGACTGGAGGTTCAGGGATGCTCAGTCCGTATTCGTCGGCCACCGTGGCGATGCGTTCGACGATCTCTCGTGGTGTGCCGAGATTGACGGGGGAAAGTGCACCACGGACGACCCGCTGGATCCTGGTCGTGTAGGGCGCTTTGAGCCGCGCAGCCAGATCATCCTGCCGGTCGCCGAGAAATGCACCGTGCTTCTCGACGTACTCGACAGCTGTCCTCATCACCTTGGGTAGTGACGGCGCCAGCCTTCCGGGGTCCGTGCGGAGAGACCAGTCCTGGTGAACGTCAACTCGCGCAACGGTCCACGCCTCGAACGCCGCTCGGTACATCTGCTCGGTGAGCGTGGCCGCAGGCGTTGTCGGATCACCGGGGTCGGCTTGGTTCAAGCACGCGAGGGTGTCCCGGATGATCTCCGCGACCGGGTCCCCTTCAGCCGTTCTGACGATGCGAATCGTCAGGTCTTCGTTGAGGGGCACGTATCGGTAGAACGGCTTGTCGTGATCTCCGACACGAGCGCAGAACACGAAGGCGGGGTTGGCGTTCTGCCGCGTCATGGCGCTGCCAGTTCCCCAAGGCAACGCGGTGACCCGTGTCCTCGTGGAGGTGTTCTTGAAGTCAGTGGCAAGCCGCCGACGGTATTCCTCTCCGGATAGCGCTGCGGAACCGCCTTCTTCGAACAGCGTGGCCTCTTCCCGCTTGATCCTGTCGATCATCTCGCGGGTTTCGGTTATCGACCGCTCGACCGGATCGATGCCGGGCAGGACTGTGCCGACGCCAACGGTGGCTGCCGCTTGCTTCAACTTCCGCTGGAGGCGTTCTTCGAGACCCAGCAGGCGGTCGAGGTCTTCGTCGGGGAAGAAGCAGCGCATGAACACGCGCTTGTGCAGGGAGCCGATGCGGTCGATGCGGCCGTGGCGTTGAACCAGCTTCATCGGGTTCCAGGGCAGGTCGTAGTTGATGATGTGCCGAGCTTGTTGCAGGTTCACCCCCTCGGCGAGCACGTCCGTGGTGATGATCAGGTCGTAAAGGTCTTCTTCGATCCCAGACCCGGCCGTGCGGGGCGCAAACCCGCTGATCACCTCGGTGCGGTCGCCTCCGTCGGAGCCGGAGATCCTGGCGTATCGATCTCGATAGGCCTGAAGCCGGCCGTCGGTGATGACGGCGTCCTTGATGGCGGCTTGGATGTAGTCGGCGGTGTCGGCGAAGTAGGTGAAGACCAGTACCTTCCGCTTGTTCCGGGTGTCTTCTTCTCCGATGCCTTCCGCGTTCGACTCCGCGGCGATGGTGGCGAGTTCACCGATGAGTCGTTCGATCTTGGGGTCCGTGGTGTGATCGAGGTGGCGGACCCGTTCGTGGAAGGAGGCGAGGATGCCCCGGTCTGCTTCGACGGCTCCGCGGAGAGCGTTGACGTCGTAGTTGGACGCGTCCAGCGTTCCGTCGTCGTCTTCGAGCCCGATGAAGAAGTCTTCGGTGTCCTCTATACCAATGGCGACGAAGTCGCGCAAGTTCTCACCTGTGAGCACGTAGCCGGCTTCCAAGGCGTGGAGGAATCGATCGTGAGATTCGATCATTTTCTCCACGGTGCGACGGAAGGCGTACGCGGAGGATTCGAACCGCTTCAGCAATGCCGATCGCAGCAGGCCGGCGTTCTGCGCCTCGTATTGCTCGGCACCGCCGTCGAGCCGGAACTGGGATGGCACATAGCGCGCCATCGTGAGGACTTGGCCGATATCCGCGAGGATGACGCCAGCGGCCACTGTCGCAGCCATGACGTCATCGGTCACGTGGGCTCCCAGTGATGTCGCCAACGCGTCGAACATGCCGGGTAGGACACCTGCGAGGTCGTAGTCGATGCGGCGCACCTCGCAGGTCGGGAACGAGACCTCCTGCTCAATACCGTTCACCCGGATCGTGTCGCCTCGATAGTGGTTCTTGACGAACCGCCGTGTACGCCGCACAGCGGTGGCGTCGAGCACGTCGAACAGGTGCTGGGCGGTCAGGCTGTCGGGGTCGGTCGCGATCGCCCGGTTGAAGTACTGCCGCAATGACGGGACGCCGACATCGGCGAACGCGTAGTCGTTGCGGGCGAAGTACATGATCAAGCTGTAGAGGTCTTCAAGGCTGTTGTTCACTGGGGTCGCCGTGAGCAGCACCAAGTCCTTGGGAACCCGTGAGTCGACGATGCGGTGCAGCGCTTCCGCTCGTCTGGTGGTGTCGTTGCGGAACGCGTGTGCCTCATCGATGACAACCATCGCGTATTCGTCGAGGTCCTGAAGCGCTGATGTGCGGTTGCCTGCAGTGTCGATGTTCGACACGAGTTCCTCGTACGACAGCACGTCCGCGCGGAGGTTGTGGTGGCGCAGGAACCCGATCCAGGTGGAGTCGCGCAGCATGGCAGGGCAGATGATGAGCACCTTCTGGCGGCGCACCATGGTCGCCTCGTAGATCAGCTCTCCTGCTAGATAGGTCTTGCCCAGGCCCACTTCATCCGCGATCAGCACACCGTTGCGTCGCTCCAGTATTCGTTTGGCGCGCCACACTCCGTCAGCCTGAAACGCGGTAAGACCGAGTTTTGAGCCCACCGTCGCGTCCTCGAGGTCTGCCCCGTAGTTCTCGTGCAGCATCCGCAGGTAGACGTCCCAAGGCTGGTGGGGCTCCCACCGCGCCTTGTACAAGCCGGCGAGATCATAGGGAGTCGCCTTGCCCCACTGCTCGTCGAACCAGTCGATCACCTGGTTCACGGTGGACGGCTGGTAGTGCCCGAGGTTCAACTCGTTGTTCCTCGCCAAACCGGCGTAAGTGAAGTTGCTCGATCCGGCGATCACGCCGGTGGCGTCCGTCTCGACGATGAACGCCTTGCCGTGCAAGAACCCTTGCTCGTAGCGGCGCACCTCCACACTGGGATGGTCATCGAGCCACTTCACCAGACGGCGCGCGGCCATGTCGGCTTCAAGGGTGAACCCGAGCAGGTCTCGGTCCTCCACCAGCGATCGCGCATGCCCTTCCAACGCTTGAACCACTTCAGGAGATGGACCGCGGCGGCGCTGCCGTCGCCCCAGAGGCCGCACCCGTGAACGTTGATCGACGTCCGTCGGCTCTGCGCCCAGCAACAGGCGTACCGGTCCGACCTTCTCCAGCTCATCGGCAAGCAAGCCGAACCCGGCGGGGTTGAAGTAGGCGGTCGCGATGGCCAGCGCGGGAGGGGACACCCACTTCGTACGCATATAGGAGAGGAGCGAGTTGATCGCGGAGGCAACCCGGTCACCCTTGGCATCGTCGTTTGTTGCGAACTCCGGACGGGCGCCCGATGATGACTTCGTCATGAGTCAGGCCGCCTTCGCATGCCACGTCTTGTGGTGCGTCAGCACCAGGTCCAGATGCCGTTGAGGAAGTCCCTTGTCGGTGAAGTCCTTCTTGATGGTGACGAAATCCTCCGCGTTCAAGCCATAGCCGTTGAGCGCGAGGACTTCGATCACAGCGAGCAGATCCTCGTCAGAGGTGTTGATCAGGTCATCCGAGATACGTTGCAGGCGTTCGTCCAGGTCGATGCCGCCTGCCAGGCGGCCGTAACGACGCCGAGAAAGCAATACCACGACCCTATCGGCCACGGCGGTAATCTCATCGGCTGACCAGTTAGGCAGGGGAAGCTGGTTGACCACGGGCGCCGTCACGTGCCGATCGACGAATCTCCGCGCCCACCAGTCAAGCGTATTGGTGTTCAACAATCCCAACAGTGCAAGTTTGTTCTCCGCAGGAGTGCCAGGCCGATGTGCGACAGCATGGACATAACCTTTGTTATGCAGGATTTCCCGCTCGGGTAGGGCAGTAGCGATCATGGTTCGCGTATCATCACTTCGACTCGGGTAGCGCACAAGAATCAGGGGATGCTCGTCGTCGAGGATAAACTCGCCATCACGCAAGCAAACTCCACGCCCCTTAGCTGCAAGCTTCATCAAATCCAGAACAGATTGCTTAAATTTAGCGGACGCATCGAACTCGTATGCGTCCACATGTGCGGTCATCAGGATCTTCCATGCGCCACCAGGTTGCGAGTGAACGACGAGAGTTCTATCGGGACCGGTACCCGTAAAGTCCCATCTCGAATCATGGCGACCAGTGATCCACCCCCTCTCACCCGACAGGCGCGGACAAATGCGGATTTTGTCAAAAACCGCTCTATCAGAGGGGTTGGCGAACCAGGGAATTACATCGGTCTCCGAGTAGGACTTGATGTCCTCCTTACTCAGGCTTATCGCATTATCATCCGTAGCTGCATGAATCTCACCAGGAGAAGCAGCGACCCAAACCTGGACAGGAGAAATGGTCGACGGCGCTGCCGCAAGAAATACCACGGCGTACGAAGAATGTACATCTTCAAATATCCACTCCGAGTGATTTCGAGCCTGGACAAGGCGAAGATCGTATCCTTCGACCAGGGCCTTTCGGAGTTTTTTCCAGCCAGCCAAGACCATGCTCTGCCGCGGAAGTACCAGACCGATGCGCCCGCTCGACCGAACTACTTTTAAAGCTCGCTCCAGCATCAACTGGGCCAGTTCGAGGTGGGTCCCTCCTCGAAGGGTGAACCCGCGCTTGAAGTACTCTTGAAGTTCGGCACGGTGCTCGCTCTCGGCCTCTTCGTGAGCCGCCTCCAGCGGGTGCAGTGCACGGAGCTCATCGATCTTCGCCTCGCGAGCCTTGTCCGGAAGTGCCATCAGGCCAGGACTGACACCGACCCAGTAAGGAGCCGGCTCCCAGCGGACCTTCTCCCACGGCGGGTTGCCGAGGACGACATCAAAACCCGGTGCCTCGCGCATGAAGACCTCAGGGAACAGAAACGGCAGATGCACCGCGCTCAATCGTTGAATGGCCTGAACTGTCACTTCCGCAGTACCTAGTGCCAGTGCCTCGTCGACGTTGGTGGGCAACGGGACTTTCCCAAGCCGAACGCTGACTGCGACGTCGAGCAACGCCTTGGCATCTGCGGCTTCTCGCATCGCCTCGGCGTGCACTCGGGATGCCTCCTGTGCCTCAGCCTTCGTTGCCTCGGCTGTGCGCGCGACGCGGACCAAGCGGTCCCGCGCGACTCCGAGCGCATCCACGATCTGCTCGCTGAAGAGGCTGTACTGGCCTGTCGCCGCCTTGGGTTCGAAGACGGTCAGTGCCTCGTCCACGGTGCCCATTCCGGTGAGGCTGTTGCCCACTCGGAGACCGTGGTCAAGCGAAGACATCGGAAGCCCTGGGACGAAGGTGTGGATCCAGATGGCGAGCCTGGCCAACTCGACTGCCATCGGGTTGAGATCGAGGCCGTAGACACAACGACGGGCGATCTGGCGGCGCAGGAGCATGGAGATATCGATCTCCACTTGCCCGCCAGCCTCGCCGAGCGCCTTCTCCGCCGCCTGCGACAGGCGGAGCAGCTCGTCGTTCACCGCAGGCACAGGGTGATCGCTGAGCAACTTGGCGAAGCGGTTCTCGAGCCGGTCGATGGCGGCAACAAGGAAGTGCCCCGATCCCATGGCGAGGTCGATGAGCCGAAAGTCGAAGAACTTGTCAGCGGCTCCCGCGTCGTCGCCCGCGGTCAAAAGCTTTTCGACCGCAGCCGTGTGGTCGGCCAGCGCCGGTTCGAGCGCGCTGTCCAGAAGGTGTTCCACCGCAAACGCCTTGGTGAAGTAGGAACCTGTCGCTTTGCGAGCCCCAGAGGCGTTGTGGAAGTAGACCGTCCCTGCTGGTACAACAATGTCGTAACCAGGTTTGGCAGGCAGGTAAGCCTTGGTCTTGGGATCGATCGCGAGGTTGCTGGGCGCCACGGAGAGCGAGGATTCGAGCAGTCCTTCGTAGATGGTGCCGAACTCACGAACAGACAGGGAGCGGAAGTCCACGGGGCCTGGGTCGCCATCGCTGCTGACATCGATGACAAGCGCTTTGAGGACCGGGCCTATCTCTGCGTCGGTGAGCCGCATGCGGTCGATGGCGTTCCCCGAGGGGTGAAGTTCCCGATCACTGGCGAAGAGACCGCCGTTGTAGGCGGGCACGTCCCAGGCGGTGTTGCCGTCATCCACCGCGCGCCACACCGCCAGGAGGTCGTTCCAGCGCTCGTGCGAGTCGTCATCGAACTCGAGACCAGGGGTATCGGTGAACTCGCGAGCGAGGCTTTTGAGTGCTTTCTTCGTGTACTGCGGGTTGCGCTGGTAAGGCAACAAGCCACGATCTTCGGCGTACGCGACGAAGAGAAGGCGGAACAGGATGATGAGCGTCCGGTGGTACGCCTCGCGCAGTTCGGCCTCGTCGAGTTCCGAACCGGTGTCAGCTTTCATCGCTCTGGCGACAGCTACGGCAAGCGCTGGCACGACATCGACGTAGACACGCTCGCGAAGGCGGGTACCTAGTGCGCTGGCGTGGTCAACTGACGCGGTGAGTATCTCGACGACGGTGCCGTCGTCAACGAGTGCGGACGGCGCAAACAGCAGAGGAAGGTAGCCCGCGTCTTCTTCGGTCAGCAAGGCCAGGTCGAGTTCGACGAAGGTCTCGGATCGACCCTTCCGACCGACGCCAACATCGGGCTTGGCGGGGTAGAGACGCAGTTGCGTTCCTCGAACGACGATGAGCCATGGCAGACTTTGATCCTGCGCGATGGCCAAACCCTGCATCACGGGCGAAACGGTCCCAAATCGTTGCCCAGGTCGGTCGAACAGCTCCTCTTCATGGAGAAGGACCGCTACCGCTTGTTTGGCTCCTCCTGCCGATAGGACCTGCGCAACCGATCCATGCGCCGCGACTTGGTACCCCAGCCCGGAAATAAGGTCGAGCCCGGTCTTGTCGAGAAGCGCTTGACCACTAGTACGAGCCTGCTGCCAGTCAGAGCGGGTCGGGACACCGTGACGAAGTTCGTGCGAGGCGAAGAGGCCCTGGTTGGTCAGACCGGCGATCAACTGATCCTTGAGCCCGGCCAGCAGACGTTGCACAGTCCGCTTCGCGGCTGACGGGTTGGGCTCTTCGAGAGCTGCCGCGCAGATCCGGGCAATCTGCCGAAGATCGAGTCCTGTCACGGCGGCGAGGTCTGTCGGTCCGCAGATGGTCGCTTCCCAGACACCGGCCCTCACGTAAGCGACAACGAGCAAAACCGGAGCCGCTCGCCGGTTCCAGCGCATCGACCAGAGTCGTCGAACATCATCCATCCGAGGCGCATTTTCCGAGGTTGCGAGCACGACTTCGAGCGCGTCGGCGCCCCGGCCGATATTGATCCGAACTGGCTGCAGGGATTTGGGCGCACCGCTAGGACGGATCCAGTCAATCTCCGAAGCATCACTATCGGCCAAGAAGTCGTCAATCGTGAACTCTGTCATTCCTTTTCCTATCGTGTCGTTTATCTCGGACACGCCAATAGGGCCGCTCCCAATCGGAGACAGCAAGGCAATGCAAGTTCCCTTAGACCCAAAAGATTTCGTATTAGATATACGGAAAGCTTATAATATTTCAAGACGCAACAGGAAGGCTGGACGTGAATCCGGCAGCACGCAAACGCGAAATCATTCACTTATTTGACGACATCGACCGCATAACAGGTCGAAGCCAAGCCTTCCGCCTTAAACTCGAATTCTCGCCACCTCACCCCTCTTCCGGAAAATCTTGAACAGCCTCGCAGAACTACTCTTCAATACTTCAATTCGCGGACAACTCACAGGACGTTACCGACCTTTGAATAACGTTTTGGAGACGCCTACCTAGCGTGCGCGAGTCGCAGTTGCGTATCCGAAGTGATTCAAATAGGTTGACTTCACCCTAATGGCGGATGCAAATTCCAGGTATCCACGCTAGAAGCCTGACGCATGCTTGGACGGCACATGCTGGGGTGGCTTTGAGCAGATCCTGTCGCCGTGCTGTCCGAGCTTGGGTAGCAAGCTGTGGAATGGGCTGATCCGAGACTCGTGGTCGAGATCGCGCTGTGTTGGTCACACCGGTGGTGCCGCACCTCCCTGGCTCTGGTGAAACGAAGACGTGGCCGTAAGCGATCACCACGAGGTGCGCGGTATTAAGTTCGGATTCGACGGAGCACTGTGATCCCCGCCGAGGTAGACGGGCTCCAGGGGTACGAGCCCGGTCGCGATCGGCGCGGCGGGCGCTACCCACTCTCGGTCGAAGCATCAGTGATGAGCATGGTGGACACACTGGCGGCCAGCATGCCCACGCTGACCAGACTGGTCTGCATTCATACCGTAAAGATGCTGCGCAGAGGCTCGGCCACTGATTTGGCAGAGCCGGGGCGCTCGTCGTACCCGCCTGACTCCTGGAGTTCTGGTCGCAGCACAACGACCCAACCATGACCCCGAACACCGTCCGTCGCCGCCGAGACCGGTGTGCTCCGCCTGTGCAAGCAACGACACCCTGCCTCGGTGAGCCGGATGTCCAGCCGTTGGTCGACCTCGCGGTCCGCCTCGGCAGCGAGTCCTGATCAGGAAAAGAGACCACGTGGTCCTGGCACGCGAGACAACCCTTCAGGAACTGCTGGAGGGGTCGAAGCAGTACCAGATCCCGCTGTACCAGCGGACCTACTCCTGGGAAGTGGCCCAGCTCAAGCAGCTGTGGGAGGACATCGCACAGTTGGCCGAGGACCGCGCGCACGACCGCGAGCTGACCCACTTCATCGGCTCGGTGGTGCTCACTCCCAGCCCGACCAACGGGCCTACCGGCGTGCCGGAATTCCTGGTGATCGACGGTCAGCAGCGGCTCACCACCCTCTCCATCCTGCTGTGCGCCATCCGCGACCACCGGGCAGCGACAGAAAGCAAGGAACATCGCGAGCGCATCGACGAGCAGTACCTGATCAACAAGTGGCGTCCGGGACAGCAGCGGTTGAAACTCGTCCCGACGCAGGCGGACCGCGCCGCCTACCTTGCCTGCCTCGACTCCACTCCGCAGGCGGGCGGGACTGACCGCATCGGTGCCGCCTACCGGTTCTTCTCCGCGCAACTCGCGACCGCGGACGATCCTGAGGACCCGCACGACATCGAGCGGATCGAGGACGCGGTGATCTCGGGCCTCGGCCTGGTCTCGGTCACCGCGCAGCAGGGCGACAATCCCCATCGCATCTTCGAGTCGCTCAACAACACCGGCCTGCGCCTGACCCAGGCCGACCTGCTGCGCAACCTGTTCATGCGACTGCCCACTCGCGGTGAGGTCATCTATCAATCGCTGTGGCTCCCCCTCCAGGACACCTTGAACCGCGACCAGCTGGAACTGCTGTTCTGGCTCGACCTGGTTCAACGCGACCCGCGTGCCAAACAGGCCAACACCTATACCGGCCATCAACGACGGCTGGTTCGGATGACCTCGGAAGAGGATGTGGAGCGGGAGATCGCCAGGTTCAGCAGGCTCGGGCAACTGCTGCGGACGATTCTCGACCCGTCGCGTGAGCCGGACTCGGAGGTGCGGCACCGCCTGGGTCGGCTCAGCGCGTGGGGCACCACAACCGTGTACCCGATGCTGCTGCACCTTCTGGACCGGCGGGCAAGCGGCACAGCGGACTCCGCGCAGATCGCGGCAGCGATGCGGTACCTCGAAAGCTACTTCGTCCGTCGCGTCCTCATCGGCCGCGCCACGACCGGTGTCAACCGGACGCTGCTATCAATGGTGACCGAGATGGATTCCGAGGCTCCAGTCGACCACGCCGTTCGCCGTTATCTGGCGACTGGCCGCAAGCACTACGCGAGTGATCGTGAGATTCGAGCGGCGGTCCGGTCCATGCCCTTCTACCTGAACGGGCGCCCACACCAGCGCACCCTGGTGCTGCGGTGGCTGGAGGAGACTTACGGCAGCAAGGAGCCGGTGGACCTGTCGACGCTGACGATCGAGCACGTGCTGCCCCAGACGCCGACCCAGGCGTGGCAGGACGTCTTGGCCGAGGACGTGGAAGCCGGCGAGGAGTTCGAGCAGGTGCACGAGGCTCTCCTGCACACCCTGGGGAACTTGACGCTCACCGGCTACAACTCCGCGCTCAGCAACAGCCCGTTCGAGAAGAAGCGTCTGAAACTCGCCAGCAGCGGCGTGCGGATGAATCAGGAGATCGCCGAGCAGGAGCGCTGGGGACGACCGCAAATCCAGGAACGCGCGGACGCGCTCGCCGAGCGGGTGATCGCTGAATGGCCCGGCCCCGACGCGCACGAAGACGACTCGCCAAGAACGGCATGGGACGTGATGAACCGGGCGTTGGCGGAGTTGCCCGCAGGAGCCTGGACGACCTACGGCGACCTGGCCGCGCTGATCGGCAGCCACGCCGTGGCCATCGGCCAACGGCTCGCCACGGTCCCCGCTCCGAACGCGCACCGGGTGCTCCAGTCCAACGGCAAGGTGTCGCCGAACTTCGCCTGGCTCGACCCGGCCCACACAGACGACCCACGGGATCTGCTGGCAGCGGAGGGGGTGACGTTCGACCATCGTGGGCGAGCGGTCAAGGCCCAACGCGTCACCACGGAAGGGTTCGCCGCGCTCATCAGCGCCGACGTCCCGGACCCGGTTCCCGAACCCGATCAAGGGCAAGACCCGGCGTTGCGCGACCGCTTCCTCGATCAGCTCGCGGAACGACAGGGACACGACATCACCAAGGCGGTGATCACGGTGCTCAACGCGTGGACCGAGAGTGGCGGCCACCTCGAATACGGCGTCGAACTGGAAACGTCGTGCTTCCTCATGTCCCGCGCGAAGTCCCACCCCGACGGCAACATCTGGCCCGCGGCCATCTACCCGAGCGGCAAGTTCGAGGTCGTGTTCCAGCACCTCAGCAGACGACCGCCTTTCGACGACCCCGCCCAGCGTGAGGAGCTGCGGCAGCGGCTGAACGGCATCGACGGTGTCGACCTGCCCGCAGCGAAGGTCGACCTGCGACCGGGTTTCGAACTGGGCGTCCTGCTCGACGCACCGGCACGCGAGCAGCTCATCGAAGTGCTCGGCTGGTTCCACGCAGTCGCCAGTGATGACCAGCTGGCCGACAGCAACGTTTCGTGACATGCAAGGCGCGCCCGTCGCGACAAGGTGACCTTTGAGGGACGACAGCGGGTCCACTTCACCTGAAGAGCGCAGAGTGCCCCACGACGATGAATTCGGAATAGAGCGGAACAGACGGGGGCAGGGCACCCGGACTGTGGGAGGAGATCGCATGCAGGACCCTTCGGACTCGACGGAAATCGCCGAGCCTGACAAGACCAGCTGGAGCGACATGACCGACTTACCTGTTGTGGACGATCCGACGGCTGACTCGAAGACGTCAACGGTTCTGGTGGAGGTGCTCCCAGGGGTGGCTGTCATCGCCGGTGAGATCCCGCCGGAGCTGAAGCCCGACCTGATCGACTTCGGGATCGTGCCCGCTGCCGACCGCAAGCAGATCTCAGCGATCCTCGCGTCGATCGGCAACGCGGCGACCGTGGTCGGCAATCTCGGAAACGCGTTCGCCAACGTGCAGGGGCTCTACCGGATCGGCGGCACGGCGCAGACCCTGCTGAACAACGGCGCGACGCTCGCCGTCAAGGACGGCGGGAACCTCGGCGCGGTGATGAAGCACGGCCGCATCCTGCACCAGGCCCGCTTCTACCCCGTGAGCACGGTGAGCAAGGCGTCGACCGCAGCCGCGGTCGGGCCGGCTCTGGCCATGATCGCCCTTCAGGTGATGCTGAACGAGGTCACCGGCCTCGTCAGGACCAACCTCGCGGTGACAAGTCAGGTGCTCACCACCATCCGCAAGGAACAGTGGGCCGAACTGACAGGGCTCGCCGCCGCCATCGATCGCGCGGTCGACCAAGCACGAGAGATCGAGGCGGTCCCGGCATCCCTGTGGGAGGACGTCGCGGGCAGCGGAGCGCTGCTGCAGAAGCAGCTTGAGCTCTACCGAGGTAACGTCCGCGACCACGTCAGTCAGATCAGTCGGGCCGACGCACGCAGCCACCGCGAATACCTGCAGACCAACAACAAGGTGATCGCCTTCGACGTCCACGCCCTCCTGTCCTCACTCCAGGCATGGACCGGGTACCACGCCCTCCGCGCCGCGAGGGCGAGAGCCGCCGGCCGCGAGGACGCCACCGAGGCGCACTACGCCGAGATCATCGCGCGCGACACCCGCAAGGAGTTCGACTCCGCTCTCACCGAGACGACGAACCTCATCGACGCGCTGACGCGGGAGCTGCGGATCACCGCCGAACTCGCCGTCCCCGACTCGTGGCCGCTGCTGGGGAAGCGGAACGACGTGAAGGCAACCCGCGAACTCTCCGCCCGGCTCCTGGAGGCGATCGAGCCCCTCGCCGACGCCCTCCATCCGCAGGCCCCTCCACTCGACGCTCCGGACGTCGTCTGCGCACCCAAATCACTGGATTCCGAGCCGTACCTCCGCATTCTGCGATGGCTCCTCGAAGACGGCGAGTCCTTGCGCGTCCTCGGCTTCCCCGACCAGCTCGTTACCGCCAGCCCCATTTCCGCGATCGTCGGCGGTGCGATGGACATGTTTTCGGCGGCGGTGGACAAGTCCACGGCGAAAACGCTGGTCGCCGTCACGGATCGCCGCATCCTCACGGCCAAGCCGAACGCATTCCTCGAGCAAGCCGAGATCCGGCACGACATCCCGATCGACCAGGTGCGATACGTCCGAGCAACAACCGCACAGGACAAGAACTCACGCTCGGCGATCGACCTCATCACGCGCGACGAGAACATCCGGTGGCTCTTCCACACCGACATCGACAACAAGCAAGTGGACGCGCTCGCCGCCGTGCTCGCCGAGTCGATGACGATCCCGGACGCTGAACGCAATGAGCTTCAACGGCGGCGCTACGCCTCAATTGAGGCGGGCGAGAAGAGCGGAAGTACCGGCACAATGTCTACCGAACCGACTGGATCCGAGGCCACGCCCTGACCATTGAAGTGATCTCAACGACTTTTAGCTGATCCGTCCGTGCTCGAAATGGGTGAGGACGAGTGCGGCTTTGACGATGTCGCCGATCTTGCGTGGGCTGGCGGTGAAGTGCCGCAGGGTGCGCCAGCGTCCGGTGAGCAGGGCGAATCCGCGTTCACTGAGGCAGCGCAGGCCGCGTAGCAGTGCGTTGTAGGTGCGGTGCGACTGTCAGGCGGGAGTGGACTGCCTTAAGGGCGTGCACCAAGGCAGCGGGCTCAGTGCCGCTACCGGCGGTTTCCCACTCACGCCACACCGCGCTGAGTGCGGACAGGTCCACCCGCTCCGCGCAACGACAACGAGACCGGCAACGAGCCAAAACGGGCGGCGACAAAGTAAAGCAGAAGGCCGAGGCCGCGCACGTCCGTGCCGAGTGCGCCCTGCGCGATCACCCCACGCTCAAGCGGTGGATCCGCCAGCACGCAAGCGGCCGTCTGGCCATCGACCGCGCCAAGGTCAAGGCCGAGCAGCGACTGGACGGCAAATACCTGCTCGCCACCTCCGACCCCGACATCACCGCCGAGGACGCGGCCCTGGGCTACAAGAACCTGCTCGAAGCCGAGCGCGGGTTCCGTGACTTCAAGTCCGAACTGCTGCTACGTCCGGTATTCCACCGGCTTGAACACCGCATCCGCGCCCACGTCCTGATCTGCTGGCTGGCGCTGCTGCTCACCCGTGTCGCCGAGCTGTCCTGCCACCAAAGCTGGCGCACCATCCGCCGCGAAACCGGCCGTCTCAAGCAGGTCGCCCTCGCTGGCCAGGCTGGCACGATCACCCAGACTACCCCGCTGCGCACCGACCAGCAGGCCATCTACCAGGCGCTATCGATCGAGCCGCCGCCGCGGATCTCCGCATTCGACCCCAGCTGAACCGAGCCCCGCGAACACCGAACGGGCGTAGACACACGCCCTCTTCCGCCCCTGCACACGTTTCCCCAGTTCAGACCGCAATTCCACGAGCACGTGTGACTACCAACTGCGGAAGCCGGGTCCTTCAAACACGCTCCAGCCACGCCAGGTGAGCTGGAGTACCTCTTCGAACGGTTCTACTCACTGGAAGAACGCGATCCGAACCGCAGCTTCCGCCGCTGAACCGAACGCGGTGGGTGTGCTCGAACAGGCACGCCCCACCGGTCGCACCCGTATATAGGTGGAAGGCGCGGGATACTTGATCGGCTCCGAAGAGACTCGGACCCTGCTCGTATCAAGGGGTCTGCTGGGGTCTGCTGGTTCGCGACGGACGTGACGATCTCATCAGGAAGTCCCTACCTCCCACGTCTGCTCGACGCGCTGGAGGAAAGCTTCGCCCGTCAGACCGGTCGCCGCGCTGATGGAGTACGCCATCAACAATGCGGTACGTGCGTTGTGCGCTCCCAGAAGCCCCAGCCTGTCAAGGATCTCATAGTGCGGCACAGGCAGGCTCAGGTCCTGAGCAGCGGTGATCTCCTGCACGCAGAGCTGTGCGACGGCTGTGCGCACGTCGGCTCCTGCCGGAATGCGCCGTCGGCGGTGGTCGACATTGCCCAGCAACCTCAACCGAATACCGCGGCCGAAGCGGGCGCCCAGATCGCGACACACCGCATCGAACACGGTTCCCGACTCGACCAAGGCGCAGTCCCGCCACTTCATCGTCCACTTCGGATTCCGCCGCACCGTGGAGCTGATGCGCGCCAGGTCGGACAGCGCTTTCTCTGCGGCATCCCAAAGGTCCTGCGCAGCAGATTTCCAGGGGCGACCCCTGGTCCAGTTCGCGTAGAAGACCTTCTCCTGCGGAGTGTCATCGTGTTGTATTGCGTGCCTTAGGTTTTTGACGATTCGGTCATAGTTCGCGATGGACGGCGGATCCTCGACTGAGCGGAGAAAGGCGACATCGTCACGCATCGCCTCGCGGAAGAGCTTGTAGTGCCGTGTGACGAGCGCGTCGAAGGCAGTCTCGTTGTCAGGCAACGGATCTCGATCGGGCAGCGGCCGGTAGTCCAACGCCACACCTGTACAGATCTGCTTGTTCCCGGCGATGACAGCGACATGATCAGTCATCGCGACCGCGTCTCGCGGTAGAGGCTGCGTGGCTCGGCGACGGGCCCGCGCGTGAGCTTGAACCCGACTATGAAGGCGGGCATCGGTTGATTCTTGGTGAACTGCTGCGAGGCTGAGAAGAGGCGCGGTTCGAAATGGACCCTGGTGTTCAACTCGTTTACCCAGACCTCGCCGCCGCGCTCATCTGCCCGCTCCACCCTGCCGGTGAAGATTCGCGGGCCACCCGACTCATCGCCGAGCAGCACCAGCGTGCGCAGGCGCCTAGCCAACTGCCTGGTCATCTGCTCGACATCGCGGAAAGCACGCGTGGCTTCGGAGTAGTTGCCGGAGACGAAGAGAACCAGAGCCTTGATGAAGGCAACTTTGTGGCGATCGGGCAGTTCAGCATCACCAAGCTCGGTGGTGAGGTGACGCAACACGTCCAGGTCCGTCTTCGACAGGTGAACCGGAGTGCGATCACCGCGAAGCAGCCGCTGCCCAGTGACCTTTTTCCAGGTCAGTTCGACGAGCAGCTGTCCGCACCGCCAATCCTTCCGTGTTGCTGGCAGCGCGTTCCGCAGACGAGACAGCGCAATGTCCTCGCCATCGGGGCCTTGATCTGCTTCGTACTTGGCCAGGAGGTACACCGCAGCGGGATCAGGGTTGGCTTCGAGGCTCCGGAGATACGCCCACAGCACCTCATCGTCAGCCAGAAGCCTGCTGAGCTCGACGCCGCGCCCGTCGAGGTCAGCCAGTTGCGACTCATCCAACGACGTCCGGTCAACCGAATCCAGCGTGGCAACAGCACTGGTAAGTCGGTCAAGCCGCTCTTTGGTGGAGAGCGTATTGGTCTTGATCGCATCGCGCGTCGACCACGCGAGCACATCGATCGGATGCAGGTTTTCCGGATCGATGGCACGTGCCTGGAGCACCGCCCGCAAGATGTCGTCGAGCCCGCTGATGATCCCAGACACCTGGGCGATCTCAGGTTTCGTGGAGATCTCATGCGTGATCGAACCCAGCGTCGAGGCCAGCTCGACCGTGAGGGACAGGCGCTGCATCCCCCAGATCCGGCCGTCGGTCAGCATCTCTTCAAGAAGATCGCGATTGTGCTCGAGGTCGGCGATCCGCTCTTCCACGGTGCCATCTCCCTGGCGCTGACGCCACCGAACGGAATTACGCAGGAAGATCGACTCCTGCAGCACGAGGCGAGGGTGCAGGCGTCCGGTCTCCGCCCGTCGACTCGCGAGTGCACTGGAAATCTCACCGTAGTACGGCTTGTATCTGGGGTTTTTCGACTTCGGCCCTAGCCGCTCAAGCAGCGACACGACGAACCCGACTTCGTCCGTGACACCGGCGTAGCCCTCGTTCACCCGGACCTTCCGGATCACCTCGGTGACGACCTCGATCTCCACTTCCAGGGAAATATCATTGCGTGCCAGCAACTCCGCCTCGAGATGGGTACGGATCGTCAGGAAGTACTCACCGTTGTCGTCCTCGATGTCACGGATGATGTCGAACGAGTTCAACACCTCCAGGATGGTCCGCACACCTACACGCCCCAATATGCGCAGGGCCAGATCAATGGGTACGGGTACGCCGTGCCGTGTGGCAGTGAGCACGAGAGCTGTCACTTGCTGGATCGGACGGCGTTCGTCGAAGTTCTGCTCACCGAGCGGTTTCCCGTCCAGTTCTTCGCCGGGCAGCATCTGATCGAGCGCGAACCCTGCGGCTTGGAGCGCCGCAGCCATCGTGGTGAGGCGCTGGCTTTGACTGATCTGCGCGCCTCGCTGGCGGACGAGCTTCTCCATGCCTCTCTCGGCTGCCCGCATCTCCTGCGTCAGGCCGCTGGTGAGGGCGAAATGGGAATCGGGCAGGGCGTGGTAGAGGAACGCGAGGAAGCTAGTGTCAAGTGCAGCTTTCGGAGCAGGAATTTCGATGCCGAAGGACTTCAGCAGGTCGAGGAGCTGCGTCACCTCGTTGTCGACAAGTTCCGCCGGAGCTTCGACGGACAGGAAGTCCCTCCCAGATGTGGCGTATCCCGAGCCGACGACGAGAACTTTGCGGCCCCGGCGGCGCAGCTGCCGCAGGAGGCCTGCGTACTCATCCGGATCGACCATCCCGTCCCAGACCAGAACGGTGGCCTTCGCACCGTGCCCATCCGCCCAGGTGGCGTACATGTCAATGTCGTCGAGCGACGGTCGCATAGTGCGGCGCGGCTGGTGCAGCACCGCCCACTCGCCAGTGCGGGCCAGCTCCGCTGCCAGCGCCGCGAGTGCGACGCTCTTGCCAGTCGCCGTCTGGCCCTTCAGTACAACAGGCTCGAGCAGGTCCGGGTCTGCCAACGCTTCTGCGACCTGCCGAGCGAGCTTCTCCTCGAAATCGCGGCGGATGTTCATGCCCGCGGCAATGCCCCGCCAGTGCGTCGTGCCCTCCGTGGCACCGGCGAAGCTCCGGAACTCTTGGTACCGCGCGGCGTCGGAACTGAAGACTGGTGGCGTCAGCAGCTCGAGATCTACAGGGCGAGCAGAACGCCGGATCTGGTTCCACGTGTGGATGTCGATCTCGACGAAGCCGTCCCCCAGCGCGATGACGTGCCGGGAACCGCGCGCTCGTTCGGACAGGTCGCTGGTGGCCAGCGCCCCCGTCTCCTTGAGCCTACCGACGGCGTCATCCAGTGACTCGGTGTGCAGAATCAGCTGGCCGGTGCCTACCAAGCTCGAAATGAAGGCGTCGCCCGCCCACGGGCCGCCCGAGAAGAGGTGCACTTGGCCCGCACCAAGCGACCGCAGAGCCGGCACCAGGTCGCTCACCTCGAGATCGTCGTCCGGTGTCCATCCCTCGATCACCACAACGCCGCGTGGGGTGACGGTTTCCGTGGCCAGGCGCGTCAGCTCTTGAATGCATCGCATCCTGGCATCCGCCAGCTGTACTGGATCCGCTGGTGGCCTCTGGTCCTCCGGCAGCCCCTGCCCGCCCAGCAAATAGCAGATCTCAAGCTCGGACTGGCTGCGCGACGGAGTAGACGACATCGCGCCGACCGGAACGATCGTGCGCCAGCCAGCGCGAAACCTGTTCGCCGCCGCAGCGTCGGTGCGCGTCATGTAGACGCCACTCCAGCGGTACTCGGCAGCGGAACCATCGCCGTCCTCCGCTGATCCACCAAGCAGGAGGAACGCAGGCCCGTTGGCGAGCCGGGCCGCAAATCCCTGCAAGTCGAGTACCGGCTCGGGCATCGGTCTCCTCACGAACTGATCGCAAACTTGGTTCTCGAGCCGAATCGCTCTCGACGAAACAGTCTATGCCGAGCGGATGTTGTCGTGGAGGTCGAACTCACCGGGCTAGGTGCCGGAAGTCGCCTTGTCCAGCGCGGGAGTAGCACCGGCGCAACCGCCGGTGTGGATGGTGCGCTCGTCAACAGCCGCGTGGCGCGACTCAGCTGGAACGTCGCCAGATCCGTCGTTGGCATACCGCCTGCATCGCTACACCCACGCTGCTGTTACAGGCGGGAACCTCAACTGTGCCGAGCCTCTGCTCCGATCCTGTGTACATGGTTAGCGAGGCGAGTTTTGTCTAGCTTCCGCGCGGACGCTCGAGGGCGACGCACTCCCAGGCCACCTTGCGGTGACGGTCGTCCAACACCGCAAGGTGGTCCCACACCTCGGCCGCTGCCCGTTGACGGTCCGCAGCCTCAGCGACCTCGTCGGCCACGTCGCCCACGTCGGCGTGGTCGTGCTCTTCCCCGAGTTCCGGCCCTGCGTGTCGAACAGCGGCCGAACCCAGCCGGTCAAGTGCTCTCCGCTTGGCCATCACGACCATGACGGCCTCCCACTCGCGGACGTCGTCGGGCGGAGACGCCATGAGCGACACCATCGCCTCTTGAACGGCGTCGCCTGCCTGGTCGGCGATCCCGGCCTCGCACAGGACCTTCGCAGCGACTCTGTACATGGTGATGTGGCCCCCTGTTACTGAGCCGCAGTTATGAGAGTTGAGGGCTGGACTGGACCTCGTGCCAGAGCGTCTCATACTCGCTGGGGCTGATCTGGCCCAGGTAGCTGTGGCGCCGGTGGAGGTTGTAGAAGTTGTCGATGTAGTCGGCCATGGCCACGGTCAACTCGAGGGTCGTGGACCACCTGCGGGTGTTCAGCAACTCGGTCTGCAGACGCCCCCAGAACGACTCCATGACCGCATTATCGAAGCAATCCCCAACCGTTCCCAACGACTCCAACAGGTTGTGCCGACGCAAGTTCTCCCCGAACGACCACGAGGTGAACTGCGTCCCGTGATCGGCATGCAGCACGGTCGCACCCTCGCGTTGACGTTCCCGCACCGCCATGTTCACCGCATTGTTGACCAACACGGTGTCCGCGACCGTCGAGAACGCGCGAGCCACGATCTTCTTGCTGAAGCCGTCGAGGATCGCGCAGCAGTACACCTTCCCGTCCCGAGCGGGATGCTCGGTGATATCGGTAAACCACAGTTCGTTGGGGCCATCGGCGGTGAACCTCCGCTGCACCAAGTCCGCCGGAGTATCGACTCCGAGCAGACCGGGCTTGCGCCGCCGTGGCCGTGGCAGCCCGGACATGCCCCGCTCCCGCATGATCGCCTCGACGAGCTTGTGGTTGACGATCATCTCGTGTTCTTCCAGCAAGGCCGCACGGATGCGTCGTTTCCCGTACACCCCGCGGGAGCGGCGATGGATCTCGCCGATGGCGTCGGCCACGACGAGACGACGCACCTCACGGGTCGGCATCGTGCGTCGGCGGTGGAACTGGTAGGTCGACCGGTTCAAGCCGGTGATCCGGCACGCTGACCGGCTGGAGTGGCCGCGCGCGATCAGCCCTTGGACGATCGCGACTTTCCTTTTGGGGACACCACTTCCCGGTCGTTGAACAACGCACACGCGTCCCGAGTCAACGCCAGCTCGGCCTTCAATTGGGCGATGCGCCGATGCGCCGCGGCGAGCTCGTCGGCCTCGACGCTGGGCACACCGTCGTTGACGCCCGCGTCGACGAGGGCCTGGGCCTTCCACCGGAACAGCGTGGCTGGCGAGATACCGGTGTCGGCGGCGATCTCCGCGACGGGCTCACCGCCGCGCAGTCGCAGACAGACCTGGCGGCGCACCGATGAGAGGTGTACTTCATGGGCACAGTGACCTCCTGATGATCACTCTGCCTCAACTCTCACAACCGTGGATCAGTTCCTAGGGGCCACATCACCTGGTCCAACTATCGGGGTCCCGTCACTACCGTTCAGCGCCGTTGGGTGCAGTTCGATGACGTTGCGCTCCTAGCACTGCTCCAGTTTCGCTCCACGACGTCCAGTGTGAGACTCGGGCAGCGACGTCGTACAGCACGAAGTGCGCCGACGCCCGCCTTCTCGTGCGGCGCGACGCGCGCCAGATGCGGCGGGATCGTCGGAATAATCGCGACACTGCGTCACGCGCACTCAGCGCCAGCCATAGACCAGCAGCCTTCGACGTGGAAGGTGCGGCGCCTCGAATACCGGCGCCGCACCGCCCATGATCAGGAGCTACTCCGAGCGGGACCCCGGATTGTTGAGCTCCTGGTTCCGCTTTTCCCGATCAGCCTTGCGGGCACGGATCGCCTTCAGGGCGCGCGGCACGTAGTAGGAGGTGAGGCTCAGAAAACCGAGCACCCCTCCGACGATGATGCACGGCTGCATGGGTGCCTCGGCCAGGTAGCCGATCCCGATGGGGGTGCTGGCGATCCCGGCCGCGCTCGCGCACACGATCATGTGCGCGCCCGCGCCGTTGATGCTGGAGCCCTGCACGGTGTCGGCCCCGCCGCCGATCTCGGTGCCGTCGGGCAAGACGACCTTGAACCAAACGCGTTCCCGCGGCATCAGCGCGAACGCCTGGCCGGTGGGCAACTCGCTGCTGCGGTCGTCGTGGGGGATCTCGAGGCTCGTGTCCTCGACCGGCGGACGGGTACCGGGTTCGGAAACGGGATTGTCGTCGTCGCCAGCCGGCGGACGAGTGGTGCTGGCCATTCAACTCTCCTTGGATGGGGACCTGACGTTCGCAAACTTCGGGCGGACCGCCCGGAGCGTGTCTCCAACGGTGAGAGTACCGCACAGCAAGGAAAACCTGTAGCGACAGCACGCACAAGATGAGCTCAGACACGCTGGGAGGCGCTGTGGACACATCATCAACTACATGATGTACATGCTTTCTGTTGACAGCACGCGCGTGTCAGTGCACTATTAGACCCGTAGCAACCGAGTACGGAACGCTCGGAGCACATCCGTCACGAGATCAGGGCCTCGATTGACCGCGGCAACGGTGGGGCTGGAGGCTGATCTTGATGCTGCTCGTTCTCCTT